>Ga0115557_1000432_pt1 | contig 28840 bp, 24 predicted proteins | sample COGITO_mtgs_1104_FD_87280 | JGI IMG/M metagenome (GOLD analysis project Ga0115557, IMG submission 87280) | Pelagic marine microbial communities from North Sea - COGITO_mtgs_110421 | ecosystem: Environmental > Aquatic > Marine > Epipelagic | place: Germany:Helgoland, sampling site Kabeltonne...
CTGGAAGCGCTCTTAGCTCGCAAAATTTGTAAACATTTACTGCCAACATTTAATTATTCTCGAGCTCTCTCTCTCTCTCTCTCTCTCTCTCTCTCTCTCTCTCTCTATCTATCTATCTATCTAACCAAGATTCTTCGCCTTGTATTTGATCACCTGACCTGGTCTCAGCTGAACTCGACAACCACAATAACAAAATTTGCCATGAGGGAATTTTTTTCCTTTCTGGCGAGCCTCCTCGAGTTGCTTCTCCTCATATTCTTCCTGATACGCCTCAAGGTTGTCCTTCATTTTCTCCATCTTGGCTTTATTCTCCTCGACACTATCACTGACTCGAGACCATCCAAATGTGCCTTTTCCTCGGTAAACACTGTCGAGCATGGTGATAAACTCGTCGTATTCTACTTCCCCGCTACCATCTTTGTCGATTTCACGGATTAGGCCCTTGAGGCGACTAGCGCTGACATTTTCCCCAAGGTTCTCGAGGATGAGACCCAACTCGCTTTCATCGACGGCACCACTACCATCGAGATCCATTGCCTGGAATTCTTTCTGAAAAGTCTCCATCTGTTCCTTGTCATATCGACGTCTCAAATCATTGTTGAGCTTATCAGGGAGATAAAATTTTATTTCTGATGGCATCTCCCACGTTGTGATCTTTGTTTTCACATTGTGGTAGTAGGGGCGTTGGACCATTGGATGCACAAATTTCTGCCAGTCCCCGAGCTTTTTTCCGGCGCTATTTTTCCCTCCCAATCCAATCATGCTGCTGGCGCTGATCTTTCTCCTGTATGACCGATTCCAACAAGCGATGCAGAGGCAGCAAAAATATTTGGCGCAGAATCCACGCTGCGCCTTCTTCCATTCCTTCCACCAGTCAAGGATCTTAACCATCGCCTCAAAACTAATTTCGCCGAATTCATCCTTGTCGGTGAGCTTCCAAACCATCTTGAATTTTTTTTCGTCTTCCACTAATTTCAGCTCGCCGATCTCAGGAAGGATCTCCCTGAACTCCTCAACACTTATCTTTTGAGATTCGTCCCAGTCATATTCGGAGTACACTCTTTTCAGCTTCTTGATTTCCCTGCGTGAGAATTTCATGAAAAGCTCCGTGGGTAGGAAGAAAGGATCTGCTTCCGGTCTTGTCCACCTGACCATCTTTGTCTTTGCGTTGGCATAGAACGACTTTTCGTCCGTCAATTGGTACTCAATCCAGCCCTCAGGACACGGGGTGACAATCTTTACCTGATTGCTGAATTCACTCTCAACAGACTGTCCGATGTTGTTCTCCGTACTGACTGAGAACTTGTAAATGGAATACTCTTTCAGATTGTCGATTGCAACTTGCAAAGGAAGTGAGCCGTCAAGCTCGTCGGGCTCGAGCTTTTCATGGCCCTTTAAGACCCACTCCTTTCCCCCCTTGCCATCTTTCTTTTGGTCGAGTCGGTAGCGATTAACATAGATTGTCGTGATCGGAAATCGTTCGTTAACGAGCGGCCTTTCCCACCAAACAATTGCTCTTCTCAGCCCACCGACGGCCGAGACATGAAGGGGAGGGTCGGGAAACCCGCGTTCGCGCCGAAGTAATATAGCGGATGCAGTCATAGTCTTCTTGCCCTTGCTCAATTCGTTGCCTTCTTGTGGCCGCGTCCAGAATCGTTCTCTTGTTATCTCCTCGAACCAGTAAGCTCGTTCATACTGAAAGTCAAGCGCACGCACGTAACGTCCAACCTTAATAGTCCTGCGCCAAGTATGATTTGAGTGAGTCGTTTTTTATTTGGATTCGCATTCGAAGAGACCCCTATTATTGGCTCACTCGCAGCGTTGGCTTACCTCCCCGGTACAGGGATTTCCCAGAGCTCCTCCTTCGTTGTAGTTTCCACCCAGTAATTTCTTCCGCTAGCTGGCTCCACCATTTTACGCCACTCCTCGAACTCGTTGGAGAAAACGTCCATCTGCATGTATTCATTCTCCCGCGCCTGCTCCGCTTCCTTCAATCTTCGGGCCTCTATTTGCTCCCAAGTCTCTTCATCCTCGTCGCTCTCTTCATCTGAGTCAATTAAATCAGGGTCATCTTCGTCGATTTCGAGAGGCGGAGGCATGTCCTTCTCTACGCGGTTCGCAAAGTAATCAACTAATGTCTCGCAATTGTCTGCAGCCAGCATTTTTTTTATCCGCTTCCTATTCTTCCGCCAATATCGCTTTCCCATGCAGCGCTCTTGTAATTTATGCTGCAGAATGAAACATGGCTTAAGCACTGTTCCAGCCTTCTTCTCTACCTTCATAAACTCCGTAAAGCTCACGTCAAGCGAATTGTCGCCGTCGAGCAGCCTCATGAGCTTTTCAACAAGCGCCGATGTGTCGCCGGCGCAGACATCTGATATCATGATCTCGAGCTCCTTCTGAGTGATTCCTCCATCTTTGTCATCGTCGTAGAGGTCGAACAAGTAGCGAGAAAGAAAAGTCTGGTCCATGAAACAAAAGTTGAACAAACCGATGAAGAATTCACAGACATCCAAATTCATGTTGCTGTCCCCCTCAGTGTTTATATCCATCTGCCTGAAGGATCTCTCGACGAATTTGCTATGATCAAGTCTAAGATGTGTGAAGAACTCGGGAAGGGAGATCTGACCGCTAGAATCCTTGTCGACACTGTGAAACAATTTTAGAAATCGCACCTTTTGCTTCTTCTTCATCTTCAAATAATCCATGAGTTCAATTAGATCTGGACCGGCGTCGCACAGCTTCATGCGTTCCTCAAGAGAGGGACCAAAGAAATATCCCATGGTGCTAATGCTTCGGGATCCCTCAGTGAACTTACAATCCTGTGTTGATGGTTTCTCTTCAGGAGTGTCCTCAAAACTTCAGAGGTTCTGTTTTGATCATATCGAATTTTCCATACCGCGGCTCTAAGAGGAGTAGAATTGGCAGATTTTTGCTCGGTTTTAATCAACACTCGTGGACTTCTCAACCAATTTTGTCTGTTGACGTTTTGGTTTTGTTTTTTTGCTCGGCCGGGCCACTTTTCTGTAACCATAACCCCTTCATATACTCTCGAAACAGGTTGAAAAAACATCCCTTGGCTCCTTCCTCGATTTTTAGACTATAGCAACACATTCAATTATCACAATAACAATCTCTCTGGTTTCTTCCTCCAAGTGTGATCTTTTGGAAACATTGGCAACTATGGCTACCATTGACTTGGGTGCCATTCTGAAATGGGGTGATTTTGTTACGGGAATATGTATCGCAATCGTAGGATTTCTCAAGACTATGACCTTCTTTAGTACCGGAGGACAGTTTCTTTTGGCATACTTTGTTTATTCTCTCTCCACAATCCTCTTCGGCATTCTAATTGCGCAGACAATCAGTCCACTTGATTGGTGCGTGAAGTGGTTCCCATTCGTCATACCCTGGGGTTCAAGGGGCTGTTTTATGATTTACGTGGGCCTGGGAGCTTTCGGGAGTAACGGTTTCTCTTTTGAGGATGTTGTGGCTTTCTTCTGTGTTATATTTGGGTTTCTCCATCTGATCTTGTCATGCACAGGATCGGTCCGTGATGAAGGCGGGTCACAGCAAACAATTACCCGTACGACTACGACGACTACGAAAAGAACGTCAGGGATGAAACAAGGGAGCAGCGCGCGGATGGGAGGCCGAGTGTAAATAAAGCTAATAACAGACAGAGAATTGAAGACTTGGTTGGTTTCTGCTGCAAAACCGCATCATATCATTTCGCTATTAAGGCCCACAAGTGTATATAGCTTCGTTACTGTCTTTGTATCTGCCAAAAAATGTGCGTAGCCGACCACACCGACATTACCCCCCGAAAAAACTCAGCCTAAGCTCCGCAGCTCAAGCAAATTTCATCATCTTCATCTTGCACCAAACTCTTCGCCTTCAAACTGAGCTTGTCCATTCCGGGTAAGACCTTCGATGCAGGGTTTGTTGTTGTTTCCTTGTTAGTGCTCACCAGGCTCGCCTGATCTACAGTGAATTGGATCGCTTGTGCCTTCGGCTGTGTTCGGAGGTAGTACATTCCCGTCTTCAACCCCTTTCTCCAAGCGTAGAAGTGCATGCTGGTAAGCTTTCCAGTTGTTGGCGCTCCCATGTGGATGTTAAGAGATTGAGACTGGCAGATGTAGGCGCCACGAGCGGCCGCCATGTCCAAAATGACCTTTTGGCTGATCTCCCAGACTGTCTTGTAAATGTCCTTAAGCTTCTGGGGGATGTTGAGCTTCTGGACAGATCCCCCATCAGCAATCATCTGGTTTCTGTTATCTGGTGTCCAATATCCATTGGTTACGAGGTCGCGGAGCAAGTACTTGTTGACCACCGCGAACTCGCCTGCTAACACTCGCCGGTTGTACATGTTGGACGTGAAGGGCTCGATGGCCTCATTATTTCCCATAATCTGCGCAGTTGAGGCGGTGGGCATAGGCGCAACAAGCAAGCTATTCCTGAGACCAACACGGGCAATCTGGGACTTCAGCGTGGCCCAGTTCCAGCGGTCGCTAGGCGTGACTCCCCACAGGTCGAACTGCAACTTTCCCTGCGACGCAGGGCTACCCGGGTAGCTCTGGTAGTGGCCCTCCACAGCAGCGAGCTCGCAACTGGCCTCCACTGCGCCGAAATAAATCGTCTCGAAGATGCTCCTGTTCAACTCCTGGGCCTCCACACTATCGAAGGGGAGAGAAAGCTTGCAGAAGGCGTCTGCAAGCCCCTGTACGCCGATTCCGATAGGGCGGTGTCGCATGTTGCTGTTCTTTGCCTCTTTGACAGGGTAGTAGTTGATATCAATGACACGGTTGAGATTCTTGGTGACCGTCTTGGTGATCTGATAAAGTTGATCAAAGTCGAAGAAGGCAACCTCGGGGACATTGTCTCCGCTATCTGTGTCGTGGGGTCCGCCTTTGACCAAGATTCCCAGGTTAATGCTGGCTAGGTTGCAGACGGCAACTTCATCTGGGCTGGTGAACTCGACAATCTCTGTGCACAAGTTGCTGCTCTTGATTGTCCCTAAATTCTGCTGGTTTGATTTGCTGTTGCACGCGTCCTTGAAGAGCATGTACGGCGTTCCAGTTTCGACCTGCGACTCCAAAATCGCAAACCACAGCTTCTGCGCCTTGATAGTCTTGCGTCCCTTGCCCTCCTTCTCATACTGAATGTATTTTGCCTCAAACTCGGCACTGTGGGAATCGTGCAAGCCAGGGCACTCATTGGGGCACATTAGAGTCCAGTCGCCTCCCTCGGACACACGCTTCATGAACAAGTCGGGAATCCACAGCGCGTAGAAAAGGTCGCGAGCGCGACAGTTCTCGTCTCCATGGTTCTTGCGCAAGTCCAGAAAGTCATGGATGTCAGCATGCCAGGGCTCAACATACATGGCGAAGCTACCCTTCCTCTTGCCTCCGCCCTGGTCGACGTAGCGTGCGGTGTCATTGAAAACCCTGAGCATCGGGACAATACCGTTGCTCTCTCCGTTGGTACCGCGAACGTAGCTACCTCCCGCCCTCACGTTGCTGATGCTCAGCCCGATCCCCCCAGCATACTGGGAGATCTCAGCGCACTGCTTGAGGGTGTCGAAGATACCTTCGATCGAGTCATCTTTCATCATCAGCAGAAAGCAGCTCGACAGCTGAGGACGCGTGGTTCCGGCGTTGAAAAGGGTGGGGGTGGCATGAGTGAAGAACTTCTGACTCATGAGATCATAAGTTTCCAGGACTTTCTCCACATTGTGTCCCCAAAGGCCAATAGCTACACGCATGATCAGATATTGGGGGCGCTCAACGATCCTGTCGTCGATTCTCATCAAGTAGGACCTTGTCAATGTCTTGAAACCAAAGTAATCGTAGCTAAAGTCTCGCTCCATCTTGATGGCAGCCTCAAATGTGTCCATGTTGGCATCAGCAGCTGCCTTGAATTCCTCGCTAACGAGCGGTGCCCACACACCAGTCTTGGGGTGGCGGTTGTTGAAGCACATTTTCACGCATTCGGCGAATGTAGAAGGTGTCTCTTTGTGCATGTTACTGACCGCAATCCGCCCAGCCAACACATTAAAGTCGGGGTGGGTTGTTGCCTGGTAGGCGCAGGTCTGAGCAGCGAGCTCATCCAGCTCCGTTGTAGTGACACCAGGGTAAATACCTGCTATCACCTTCTGAGCAACGGCAGGTGCGTTCACGTACTTGGGATCTAGGTCTTCGCAGAACCGCTGTATGCGGGAAGTGACCTTATCAAACTTGATCTCCTCTTGGCGGCCATCTCTCTTACGGACAAACATTTTTCTGCGGAGAATCGGAATAAATGGACGGGAAAAGCGTAACGAAGGGGGTTTTTGAGGTATGAGTGTGTGTGTGAAGAACGTTATCGTCCAGAAGCGAGTGTTAGATTAGTTAGGGGGTCATTTCGTTTGCCTCCAAAGCGGCATCGACCAACAAAACAATCCATCCATCGGGATTTAGATATTTTTAAGGCCACACAGACACGATGTACATTATAATGATCCCAGAAAGCAGCTAAAATTACCTGTAACGCTATTTTGTGGCTGATAGGAGATGGAGGTTCGAGAAACTAGCGGGGTGGGGCCAAGAAACAAGAACCACTCATAAATCAACGTCTTCCCTTTTTTAAATAGTCTCTCGGCGATTACTGCTTATTCAATCTCCCTAAACCTTGTTAATAACGCTCCCACGACCCGTAGTCTCCATTCTCTTTCTCCATTCTCTTTCTCCATCCATGGTCTCTCTTTTCGTCACGTTCACTGTTCTCTCAACGATCCTGCACGGTTGCGTAGGTCACCAAGTTGTTACCCTTCCTGGCTTGGACACTTCCCTGAAAATATACGAAATTTCGTTTCTCATGGCACACGATGCTGCGACTTCCTATCTGGACGATGATGACGATTTTCGGCCTTTATATCAGAACCAGGTGGCTGACTTCCAGCAGCAGTACAACTGCGGTGTACGAGCTCTTGATATCCGTATCTGTATGATCGACGACAACCTCGTGTTCCGACATGGAAAGGTTATCATTCCTCAAGTGAACCTGACAGAATTAATCTCTGATTCAATTGAATGGGTGAATGAAGCCAGTTCTGAGGGCATCTTTAATGCTACTGGGGATGTAATTCTCTTCTACTTCTCCTCCTCGGGCAGTAGCGACGATTATGTCTGTGGTTCATACGATGACAACATGGTCAAAGTAAAGGAATACCTATCTGCTTCGAGTATTCCGTTTTATTCAAGCCAAGATATCAGCGATCCCACAAAGTCGACACTCTCTGCAGTGCTAGCGAACTCCCCGCACAACATCATTGCGGTGTCGGATATCGTGCAGGACAATTTTGATGAATCTCTTAGCTGCAATAGGTGAGGAAGGTTAATTTTTGCATTTCAACCGTCTTTCCCCGAGCTGACACCCCCCCAGAGTCAACCCCGCCGTAATCCTCCCTAGCCCTTGTAATGTAGACCCTGAGGCCAATGACGCGTGTTTGATTTCTGCCTTCCAGAGCATTTTGGGCATAACCGAGCTGGCAGCTACATTTCTCGTGGACGATATCGACCTCTCAGGCCCCGACCTTTGTGCTGGAGAAATTCTCTGCAACTGTTTCTCCGACTCGAACTTGACCAAGGCGGACCCCTCGATCCCCCTCACCTGTGAGTACAATGGGGTTCGGCTAGTGGAATCATGCTGGTACGATGACGGTCCGATTGATGCGCTTTACACGCACCTTGATGACAACGTCGACAATTCCCCAAGTGGTGCCCTCTGGCAGCAACAAGGATTGTGGCAGGGGAACAGTTTTAGTCAACTTGTGATGACTTTCATGGGCAGCTCCCTCACGCTCGACATCACGGAATCTCGGCTCAATCAGAACAATACCGAACGCCTCTTTTCGATAGCCCCTGAAAAAGTTAACATTTTTAATACCGACAATAGCTGCGAGGATGGACCAGAAATGTCAATTGGAATGCGAAGAGCTGGAATATTGACTTATGTCGGCGACGACGATCACGTCGTCGCTCCACCTCCGAGTCGCCCTGAAAATAATAGCCAATGCCTCGACAACCCCGACTTTGTTGACCTGATGCTGTTCACTTGCAATGAATGGCGATGCGCCGATTGTGACAAATCTTTTTATGGACCGTACAGCAAGGAAAAGTTGATTGATAACTGTCCCCTCTCGTGTGGTGTTTGCGGAGATCTTGACAAATCATTTTGTACCTCTAGTGGTGCGGGGCGTAGTGCGGCAGTGGGGGGAACTGGCGCCAAAGTCGTTGTGTTGGCGGCGGTGACTGTTGTTTCATTAATTATTTGATGCGAAAAGTAAAGGAGGCATTTACATTCAGAGTTCTTCTTCTTCTTCTTCTTTAACTACACTCCCTCTTTTCAATTACTTAAATTGACCCATCTAATCCATCTACCAACCATCTCCCTCACCACATTTACGGTAGAACAAATTACAGCCACAAACCACTAACTTGACCACTTAAGAAGACCCGAGAACATTTGAGACCTCATTACTTCATTCTCCCTTACCCAAAAGACAACGCGTGGGGTTTATCCTTCGGTCGACCTCTCCTTGACTCGTCTTCGTCGACTGCTTCGTTCAGATTTTCTACCCCTTTTGTAGAAGTGTCACCCCATTCCCCCTCCAAAACGAAATTTCCCATCATACAGCAAGTGTCATCCTCAACCTGGATGCTCGCAAGTGACTTCCGCAAGTATTTTCTAATATTTCCGCCTTCGTTCACAACAATCGCGCTGCGCTTAGAGCTTGAAGGAGGGGCCAGCGGGTTGTCAGACATGACATTGATACCTCCCTCGTCAGCCATGAGAGTCAGTACAAAACGCTTCGGGCGAAAGAGGCGGACCACGTTGTTAATCAGACTGCCATAAGATCGGAGCGGCTGGTTGGTTTCAAACGATGCATAACTACTCTCCTTCTCTGGCGTGACGTGCACCGTGCTGTAGCTTTTAAATATGATAGCATTCATTGAAAAGCCACAGGGCTCAAACGCCCGGGGATCGATCATTGCACCAGGGCAGAGGTTCGTCAGCCCACTATTCGTTAGCATCTTGTGGCTGATCTCCTCCACTTCTGGCCGGAGCAATTTTGACCCGTCTGACTTGGCGTCCACCCCATTCACGTCCCTGTGCCTGTATTGGTCATAGTAAAACTTTGATGCCAGCTCCTCATCAATATCGAACATCATAACGTTCAGCACCCTGTCGGTGGAGACTAGGTCGTTGCGAATTGTCTTGTCCGCCACGAAAACGAACCAGTGGTCCCCTGTGACCGGTCCGAGAGTGTATCCGTTCCCCTTAAGGCTCGTGCTGAAATCTTCGTGTTTGGAGATGTACTCGAGCTCCCTCTGGAAGCTCGTGTGGGGTCCTTCTCGCAGCTGGAGCTCGGGGAAAGTGAAGTTTTTGCGGCTGTACCCCATCCATTCAATCTGCAAACCGCCATTGAGGAAGTTTTTGTCGCAAGCAAAACGAAGAAGGGTCTTCACACAGCGGAGAAGGGTGGTGGTTCCACAGGTTTTCAGGATGATCATGTACGGATAAACAAACAGAGAGGACTGTTCGGTACGATATAGGTACAAGGCGACGGTGAGGCAGGGAAAGAAGAAGAAAAAGAGTTGAGCGAAGGCAAGCGAAGAGGTTTGCACGTGAGAAAGATGAGAGAGTGAGAGAGTGTTCTTCAGGGGGAGAGTTCCTTCTTCACAGCTTTCAGTGCCCAAGAGCTCATTTCTCACCTCGCTAAGGACATAAGCGTCCAAGTAAGCATTGCTCATCTGGCTAACGATGGTGCACCTCGCGCGGCCGCATATTTGATTGAGCGCAGACCTCGGAAGGCAACGGAGGCCCCGAGGGTGGTCTGCCTTCGGAACAAACTGCACCTCAAGGGTCTTCTCGGGACCCTCAAAGGGAAGGGAGGTGATGTCAAGGTCGTCTAGGGAGGATAAACTGCCAGTAGAGCCTAGAGAGGGGGACGTAGAACCTGGAAGGGGTGGATGGGGGGGTGTATCGGCCATGTGGGGATATAAGGGACGCAACAAGTTTGAGAGGAATATGGGAGATTTTTAGAGAAGACGTCGCCGGCGCAGCCGCACTTGCTTTAAAGAGCTAAATTCTCCTTTATAGAGTTCAAAAGTTCCTGTGGGTAGTGTGGCGTGAAAGAACGTTAATTTTTTTAAGAGAGAGAGAGGTAAACAACAAACCAAAATACCGCGTACAAAAACCGAACGCGAAATTGAATACCTTATCGTACTACCTTTTTGTTCCGCCCTTCCCACCTGACCCCTGGTTTGGCCTTGATAGCTTCCATTTTACATTTAGGCAGACGATGGGTTACAGGATGCTTTTTGGCGTCATGGGACTCCTGCTCCTTTCTCCTTGTTCGCCGTTTCTTCCCCTCGCCCTCCGTCACCGTTCCATTGTTCCTACTCAGTCCAAGTGGATATGGCAGTCTTCGTCGACAACTTTGTCCTCTACAGCGGCTGCCTCCTCCTCAGAGGCTGCCTCCTCCTCAGACTACTCCGCCTCGTCAATAACCGTGTTGAGAGGTTTGGACCCGGTCCGAAAGCGACCAGGAATGTACATTGGGTCGACAGGCCCTGCGGGCCTGCACCACCTACTCTGGGAGATCGTAGATAACTCTATTGACGAGGTCATGGGCGGCCACGCGAGTAAAGTCGTCGTGACTCTGGAGGCGGGAGGTGGAATAAGGGTGTCAGACGACGGAAGGGGGATACCTGTCGACGCAGTCATTGATCCTGATAGACCGGGGGCCAAGATCAGTGCCTTGGAGACGGTTATGACTGTGCTGCACGCCGGAGGGAAGTTTGGAGGAGAAGATTCAGGCTATAAAATGTCTGGAGGATTGCACGGAGTTGGAGTTAGCGTCGTTAATGCGCTCAGTGAGTGGGTAGATGTGAGGGTGAGGAGAGATGGTGGTGTCTATAAAATGAGGTTTGATCGAGGAGTGAAGGTCGGGGATTTGGAATTCGAGAAGGTTGACTTTGAGTCTGGTAATGCATCAAATGATGGCAAAAATGGCCAAAAAGATGATGGCTTTTCAAAGGGAACCACGGTGACGTTCTTGCCGGACATAACTATCTTCAAGAACTCTGAGGGAAAAGGCTGCATCGACTTCGAGCGGGAGAGGTTCGTTCAAAGGATGGACGAGCTTGCATATTTGAACCCTGGCCTCGAGCTTGTTCTCATCGACGAAAGGGAAGATGTGGTGAGGGGAAATTTGGGAAGAGAAAATTTGGGAACGGCTGAGAAAGTCAAGGACACTGGCAACGGTAAGGAAGAGGACGAGTCCGAGGGTGACCGCATCGACCCCGCGACGGGCGCATTAATCCGCACTTTTAAGCACGTGGGGGGTCTCTCGTCGTACTGCTCCCTCCTCTGCGCTCGCAAGACTTCCCTCATTACTCCCATAACGTCCACAGAGCAGATGAAAAGGCTCAAGATTCCGTCGAATATATTCTCAGACAAGAACAAGGAGATCTTGGGGAAGCTACTTAGCGATGAGGGAGACGGGGGGACGATACTGGCGGAAGGGGGGAGCAAAGACGTCAAAGTTAGCGTGGCTTTGAGGTGGTCGTCCGACATGTACAACGAGCTGACCCTCTCCTTTGTGAACAATATTCGGACGAAGGACGGGGGTACCCATGTTGACGGCGTAAAGGCTGGAGTTGCCAAGACCGTGAACCTACTGAAGAAGACACTTATCAAGGGTGGCGAAGATAACATTCCCAGCGAGTACATTCGCGAGGGTCTGACAATGATTGTGAGTGCCAGGGTCACAGAGCCTGAGTTCGAGGGTCAGACCAAGGGACGGCTTGGAAATCCGGAGGTCAGGGGGGTTGTCAACGAAGTCGTATGCAAGGAGCTTACTCGGCTATTCGAGCTCCGCCCTGACATTCTCCAGAAAATCTATGACAAGGCCAACGCTGCTCAGTCTGCCGCTATTGCTGCGCGAGCAGCGAGGGACATGGTGCGGCGCAAATCGCTGCTGGCCAGCAGCGTGCTCCCTGGTAAGCTCGCTGACTGTGCTTCGCGGAATCCCAGCGAGGGTGAGATATTCATCGTAGAGGGTGATTCTGCAGCCGGAAGCGCAAAGCAGGGTCGCGACCGCCGCACACAGGCTATCCTACCCCTCAGAGGCAAAATCTTGAACATTGAGAAGGCGGCAACCGAAAGAATCTACCAAAACACGGAGTTGCAAAACCTCATCAGTGCACTGGGGTTGGGCGTGAAGGGGGCGGAACTGGAGTTGGAGAAATTAAGGTACCACAAGATTATCATCATGACTGATGCGGATGTTGACGGCGCACACATCAGGGTTTTGCTGCTAGTCTTCTTCTACCGGTACCAGCGCGAGCTTATCGAGAACGGATTCGTCTACATTGCATGCCCGCCACTTTACAAGATAACGACAACGTCACCGAAGAAGGAAAAGTATGTATACAACGAGGAGGCCAAGGAGGCCTATTTTGAAGAGATTGGGCCTGAAGCCAGCGGGAAGGCAACATTGCAACGATTCAAGGGTTTGGGAGAAATGATGCCCGACCAGTTGTGGGAGACGACCATGGACCCGAAGGATCGGACCCTGATGCGCGTGACTGTCGAAGATGCGGCAGAAGCAGACAAAATTCTGACGGTCTTAATGGGGGATTCTGTTGCACCCAGAAGAGACTTCATTTACAGCAACAGCGAAAAAATGAACCTGGGCGACCTCGACGTGTGAACGGAAACGTTTATGATTATTACAGTAGTGTTTGATTGTGTAAGTCGCAAAAAGAAATTGGTTTATCTCGGCCTTAATTTTTCTCAGTAGTGAAGTGGTCTGTCACCGTAAGAGCCTAGTCCAGCTGACACCAGAACTTTCTTTCTCAAGCGTGATGACGACTCCAGCTTTGTTGCTGGCAAGCTGCCACGTGCATCCGTCCTTGTCGATCGGTTCAAAGAAACCCTTGACATTCAGCCACTCCTCCCCGTCGTAGTGAAGTTGAACACTATCGTTGGTGTATTTTGTCTTGACCTTGCGCTTATCAATGTCACCTTTGAGAGAATCTGGCTTGACCACAACAATCTCTATCTCATCCTCGTCCTGCGTCCAGACATACCCTTCCCCCGTAGCCACAGCCCTACCCCCCCCACCAAGAACCTCGGTAACATCCTTGCCAAAAGCTCCGCTGACAGCGCCGTCCTTATCGAGGCTTGCCTGGTACTCATGGTTGTCTCGAAATGCCTCTCGAATCCACTTGGCATCACCGTGAATCTCGCCTTCCTCCACGCTCATGTCGATCAACTCGCGTCGATTCGTCGTCGGGTTAATGATCCTGCGCGCGACATAACAGTCTCCGTGCAATTTAACACCGGTAAAGCCGCATTTTTCTGCGAGGTCACACGCCCTCTTGTTTAAAGGGTAGGATTTAAGAGTGCTCACTTCGTCAATGTAGATGTTTACAGTTTCGAAACCATTGGTCGGGCCCGCGGTGCTCAGCGGAAATGTCTCCACAGGACTACCACCACTTATGTCGGCCGCTTCAATCATCGAGTTGATGGTTTCGTCAGAGGGCATGTCCACCATGGTCGCCTTTGGAGTACCAGATTCGTCAGTAGTTAGATTGACATGACCGCCCCCTCCACTCGCTTCCCTCGTCTGTTTCATTATTTCCGCCGGCGTGTAGCGAGACTTGAACGTTGAGCTCCCCGATATATTAAATTTGCCTCTCAACTCCTCCAATAGAGGGTCGCTGACATTACGGCTGCCAGAAGCCTTCCGAGATACATTTTCTGGGGGGATGAAGGTGTAGAGTGTCCGAGGAGGCAAGGAAGGGTTCGAGGGAATCATTATGTAGGCGCACTTTCGAGACCCAGGCGGAGGAGGTGACGGATTGTAAAGCGCCTTCTGCGCTTGACCAGGTTCAGAGACCTCAATTCCATGGTCTCGTAAGTATTTCAGGCGGTCCTCCGGGGTCATATCATCCTCACTTGGATTCTCCTCAGGATCTTGGCCAAAGGCGGATTCGTCGATGTGACAGTCGTCGATAGATGGCATCTCATCGTCGGATGAATCCGAATTGTCAGGAACTTGAGCAAACGTGGCCATTTTCCTTTCTTGCTGGGTGGGACAAATGTCGGAAGAGTAGGTAGGTATTCAAACAGCGAAAGGGGAATTTAGTGGGGTTCCTGTAAGATTGGTGCTACTGCTGAGTAGATAGGTGGGGTCAAGGAGCTGGATGTGGAGGTTTGATCCTTAAGGAGTGGGATGAAATTATTCAGGCTCCAAAATATTTCTCCTTGTCTTCATTACCCATTTTCCGCTCACTTTGATGGATCGGTTGCATATTGAGCATCTCCTTGGTTCTGGTTCCTACGGGTCTGTCTATAAGGTTCGCCTTTTGACGCCTCCTCACGCTGTATACGCTCTGAAGATTATCATCCCCCCCCAGAAGCCCACCTCTCACAGCATCAACACACTCAAAAACGATGGCGGCGACGACAAGAATGATGATGGCGATAACTACCTTTCCTCATCCTCTTCCTTTCCTACTTTCGATGCTTTCCAGGGCGAGATTCACCTGCTGAAACTCTGTTGTGGATGCCGACATGTTGTGAGCTATGTGGATAGTTTCCTCTCCCACTCTCCTCACCACCCCCCTCGAGCGTGCATATTGATGGAGTACTGCAGTGGCGGTAGTATCCTGAACTATTGCTCTTTTGGTGGCAATAGAGACGAAATTGAGTCTATTATTAAGCACGCCGCGGCCTCTATTCTCCTTGGCTTGAGCCACTTGCACTCAATTTCTGGTGTTCACCGTGATATCAAAGCCGGGAATGTTCTCGTCACTCACTCCGGATGCATCAAGCTGGCGGACTTTGGTGTTAGCACCATTCATGGTGGTGAAGAGGGCTATGGAGGAAGTTGGGATAGCGAAACTTTGGAGGATTTTGCTGATCGCACAGTAATTGGTTCTCCGTATTGGATGGCCCCAGAAGTTATTGCGCAGTCTCGTTATGGTGGAAGCGCTGATATTTGGAGCTTGGGGATTACTCTTATCGAAATGGCCGAGGGGAAACCTCCTTTGAGTTCGCTCTCGCCCTTGCGGGCAATGTTCACCATTCCCAAGCACCCGCCCCCAACTCTCGCTGATCTGGACCTCTGGTCCGTGCAGTTTGCAAATTTTTTAGATACTTGCCTCCAGAAAAGCCCCGGAGATCGCATTGATTGCGGTCGCGGTTTGCGTCATGCTTTCGTGAGAGAGATCTTGGAGGAAAATGATGGGACGGGAGTCGGGTTGACAATCAAGAGGAACGATGGCTGGTCTGCACTCAAAAAGCTAGTCGCCCTCAAGACTTCGCCTAAAGTCTCTGAGGCAGCAGAATCACCTAGCGATGAGATGAAGAATGCGGCTGTGAAACAGCTCGCAAAGAAAGAGGTGGAGAAGGTGAGAGCAACCAGTCCTGACGGATTTTCCCTTTTTGACGGCCATCGCTGTGCCATTCTGACATCACGTTCTCTTTCACCGCAGGAAAAAGTCGAGGACGCCGCTTTCCTAGCCAATGTGCAGAAATTCAAAAACCACATTAACGACAATCACAATAGTTTTATACATGACCTCGACGAAGTCGATGATTATGGCAAGCAAGGCAGTTTTGACCATGAAGTCGTCAAGAAGGGCAAAAATGTCAATGACGGGCAAGAATCTTTCACGCAATCACTCTCGAGCATTTGTAGTGTCATGCCTGGGCAGAGCAAACAGCAGCGAGGAAAAATCACCTTTGAGGATGTCGAATTTTTTCTGAACAACAACATTACTACAGTTTCACCCGCACTCGAGTCAGATACAATTTTAAAGGATCAGCTTCAAACCCTGCACTCTCACTATATAACGTCTTTAAAAAAAATTCTAACGACACATGCGCTTGCCAGAGAGAAACTGCTTGCTGAGGCGACGTTGAGGAACAACCTTCCGCTTGACGTCACGGAGTTAATGCGTGTGGCCGCGGAGAAAGGCAAGCAAGAACAAGAGCAGAATGGAAGCGGGTCTTCAAAATCGAGCGACTCTCATTCTCAAAATGCCAAGAGAAATTAAAAAGTATAATCCAAAATCTATTTGGTTTTAGTGGTATATGTTGGTCAACGGCGGTCACTCTCATTTCGAACGGCCAATCAACCAGCCACCTCCAAATTAAGTTATTACCGCACGTACAAGACCGTTACAATTAGAAACTCTTGCATCACTGCATACCCGACCAAACAAAAACATCCAATATTGATCTCCCCATCAATAATCATGCATTCATCGCCACTCTCGCTGTACACAAGGTCACAGAATTCAATACTGTCGTCAAAAACAAAAGTGCTAATAAGGTGCATGGAAGGAATGCTGAATGCAACGGCAGCTGCCAAAGGCACCAAAAAAGAAAAAGGGTGGAGAATACGAAGGATATTCAGCCAATTTCTGTATGAGGGGCTTCCCTTCCCTTTACATTTGCTCTTGGTTAGGAGCTTCCATACAACTAGACTGGAAATAAATGGTATCAGCATTGCGTTGATGTAAAATAGCGAAGAATCCAAGATAGCGATTGAGGGAGAGCTGGTGGCAGAAAATAGCTTTGAAGGGAGGCTCCAGATTGTAATTTGCTAAATCAATCAAAAAATCACAACAAAAGTTAGAATAGTTGCACCCATCATCAATCTTACACTCTCCCCCAGGCAGGCGGAATATCAGTAGCTGTGTTCGATAAGATTTTCACGGTAATACATAAACCTTACGAATTCGGAGAAAATTAAAGGCTTGACACCAACTCACCTGTGAATCAATCTCCATCAATGATTGCTCCAGACCACTGTAGTGGAATGTCGCCAGTGGAAGGCTGCAAAAAGGGGCCCAAATCGTGTCAGCAAGCAGAGAGATGGGCCAGGCGACTAATAATCATTTGCGAACAAATCTCACCTGATCGTTCCGACGAAAGATGCTACAAGGAAAAAGAAGATTACCCACAAGAGAGCGTCTTTTTTAGGACTCTTGGCAACAAGCTTGTGTGTTTTGCGTAGTTTTGCGGGCAAGAGGTTGACCTCTTCGCTATTGTCCTCTCCGAAACTACCATCCGTGTAGCTGTCGCTATAATAGTACCCATCCCTCTTACGGATAGCCAATAAAGAAAAGATACTTGCGTATCCAGCGAACATAAACCACTGAGTTCCCATTAGAGTATCGGTTTCCACATTCGCAATACCTCGATTCAGGGGAAGTGTGAAATTTATAGTGGTGACGGAGAGCATGATCACTCCCACATAGCTGGTCGCCATGGTTAGTTTTGAAGTCGTCTCGTGTAGAGCGATCGAGAAGAAATGGAGGCGGCCAGGAGGGGGACGAGATTCGTCGTCAGCTGCTGTGGTTGATGTTCTTGCAGAGACTATGTTGCGGTGCTCGGAGCGCAGTTGTGCTGTTAACGTAGATTCTGGTGTTGTTGCGGGTGCAGCCGATGTCGACACCGATGTTGATGTCGATGTGAACGTGTTATCGCCATCAAGGTCATTTTCACGATCACTTTCACCGTCATTCTCATTTTCATCGCCAAGCGGTTTCTTCCTCTTGCAGCAAATAGAAAAAACTGAACAGATTGACCGCGAAAATCGCCACAAAAGCGAGAATAAATGTCGGCACCACATCGCGTCGCGGAAGCACAGCGCTGGATATGTTACCTGCTTTATCAATGGTTGGCCAATCCCCCCAATCAACATGATTGTGGCGATTCCCATGGCCCCTGCGTCACGAAAGTTTTCATAATTTGTCTTGAACGTGGCAGGGTATAAGACTATCTTTTTATTTAGATGAGCGGCTGACGCATCTACTAGTGTGTTACTCCAATCGGTTTGGAGGGATAAGATCTGGAAAAGCAAGTGCAAGAGAATGAAGACGGTGCTGAGAACAGTGGAAGCCTGGCATGAATTTGCCTTTCTCTGCGAGTTCAAGCTGTTCCGTGAGAAATTCAGTGTCTCATCCGGCAGTAGAGGAGAATCCAGTGCCATTTGAAAACTTCAAAGGAGAGCAGGTTTTTCTTTTCTCCGCGCCCCTATTGTATGTAGTACGTGAACAGGGGGGTGGGAGGCGTGGCGATCCCGTTTGTTGTGGTGAGCCTTGTGGTCTGAAAATGAGCAAATCCAGTTTTGGAGGAGGAGTTAAGACGGGCTCGCGTGAATTGAGAGTTAATTGGGAGTCGAGGGGCCCTTAATATAATGTATAAGTCAGAAACGAAGAGTTTTGATGTAAAAAATTAATCTTGAGTGGAGAAATTGTTGGTTTTTTCCCATTGTGTTGAGGGTTGTCGCCTGTCGCCATTGTCGCCTGTCGCCTCGCGAATTTTCTTCATTGAACAATCCAAATTCCAACATCCAACAGGGGTAAATTATATGAACAAATCACAATAAGTTCCTCTTGGTGTGTAAATGTTCTTCCATGTAATCGTATTATTTAGTAGTAGGTCAGTTTTCGCACACATGTAGTAGTAGTATATACAACAATCCTCCGATGAGAATTGTAAAACAGTTCTTAGTTGTCTCCGTTGCCCAAAAATATGTGTGGGGCTTCCTCTTTCTGCTTCTCCAAACTGGCTGTGTAAATTTTCTTTGCATCAATCAACCTGATCTTTGCAAATACCTGTACTGGATTTTGGCCAGATTCCCTTCCTCCTCCCATTTTTCCCACGACGCCGTCACCTCCAACCCCGTCCCATCTTTTCCCCTTGCTAGAATTGAGCTCTTCGCAGATACCGACGATATGCTCAAGTCTATACTTGCTTTTTTGGCTCTTGTCATATTCATTCTCGCTGTAAATCGGGAAGTAGGTCAGGCGATTGATAAATCCCTCGCCATTCTTTCTGTAGCAAATCAGTATGCGGGAGTTTCTGTTGTTTTGTGTGAGTTCGCTGATGCTAGTTTTCTTGGAAAAGCTGAATATCCCATTGGCCTCGCCGATATCCGTCCCTGCTCCAAAAATGAGATCGCTAATTTTTTTGTTCGCCATGGTTGTGTCAATTGTTTCAGGTCCGAAGAGCGTCGTGTCGCTGAAGCTCTTGTTGTAGTAGGTTATACCCCCGTGAATATTAGTGAGGAATATGGAGAGCCCACTCCTACTTGCGGCGTCTAGAAATGCGTGCGTACCCACTCCAATGGCGGGAAGAATGGTATTCACAAGTTCAGGGGAATGAAAATAGGGAAGATTTTTGCCATTTTGTCCTTTGTTGATGTTCATGCTGTTGGGGTGGCTATCGACCAGGTTCTTGGTTTTATTTTTGCTAAGAGTGTTGTTCTCCTTGTTACCATTGAGACTGCTTCCGTTTCGGACGACACCGTCACCAATACAACTGCTGGCGCTGCCGCTGTTGCCAAGATCGTCGCTGTTTTGGCAATCCTCTTTGGTAGCCCTCACACCCAGACCCCCAATTATCACTGTGCTGTGGTCGTTCATCCGCCAACAACTGCCACTCTTGGTGCTAATGCTGCTTGTTTTGATGCTCTCTTGCCTTCCTCCGGCCTCGCTCCCCCCTCCCCCCGTCGTGTGGCTATTAGCGTTGCTACCTAGTGCCGATGAAGATTCGACATTCTCAGAAGGATTCGAGTTGTTGGAGTCGTTGTTGGAGTTGTTTGCATTTGAATTAGAGGAGTCGTATCCTTCGACGCGACTGCTCGCCCTACTGCTCTCATTCAGAAAGCTGATGATGTCGTCATCTTCCACCCCAGACATATTGTCAGCGTCATCAATGTCGTCCATAGATTTCATATTAGTGATGTTCTTTGTGTTGTCTGCGCCGTTTCTGGCCTCGTTCTTGGTGGATGACTCCCCAGTCCCAGTATCCCCTGAGCCGCTCGCCTGTTTCGAAGTGTTCGACGAGTTTGAGGGCTGTTCCGAAGGACCAGAAACTGTTACAATTGTCGGCAGCTTTCTCTCTTGGTCTTTCTCCACAGCATGGCTACCCGCTACGCCGTTACCCGCTACGCCATTACCAGCAATACAATTACCAGCAACGCCGCCATCTCCAGGACTGCCGTCACAATTAGCGCCCTCAATTCCAACTTTTTTCTTTGGCCTGTGTGGCTCGTAGTCATGCTGGTCAATCTCAACCTCGTACCTCTCCATGACACAGACAATAGTTTCCTCACTTTCATCCCCTCCAACTCCCTCGATGTGATGGGCGCGAACCCCCTCCTCGCTACTCTGTCCTCTTCTCAGCGGGCTGAAACTGATTCTCGTCCACACCTCCCTTCCCCCCCCACCCTTTGTAAAAAGGTCGATCTCCCCGTAGCCCTTCCCCCGCACCTCTCTCTCGATCCAGTCTTTGAGGAGTCCCAGGCTCGGGGAGGGAAATGTGGAAGGCAAGAAACCAAGAGGGATCACCCCGATATCTGAAGAGAGGGATACATACTCCATGGGCGAGTAGCTAAATGAGATAGTCTCGAGGATTAATGAGAGGGTGTGGATCGGTAGATGGGGGAGTGGGGTTATTGTTTCCGAAGTAGTAGAAAAAAGAGAATGGTACACTCGATGATAAGAAGAGTGATCCCCGCCCTGTCGAGTTTTGTATTTATTTTATATTGTGGTGATAGAGATGCGTTAGTGGGGGTTTTTTCGTTGTTTGTCGTTCGCGGAGACTTCTTCTTGGAAGATTTGAAAGCTCCGCGTACGACTTAAAAGCTCAGCACGCGTTGCTCCGCGGCGCTCCCCGTGCGGCACTACCATCTCTCCACCTTTTAACTTACCTCCATGACCTGCCGCAAATTGCACTCGCCCCTCCCATATGTCTCACCCTCCAAGCCTACCCCCCCCCACGCCAACCCATACACTCCAGTGGGATCGGGGTGACCCTGCAAGCTACTAGTGATGCTCCCCCCCTCCACGCCCTGCACCGCATGTGGAATTACAGGCGCGCACGCAGCAACTCCAAAATCCTTTGCCACAGCCGACGTCGTTGTCGTGTTGATGGCACTCTTTTTGTTGTTGCCACTTGAAGACCGCCGTCGGCGCTTGCGACTACTTTTGTTTTCTTCGCCAAGTAACGTATGAGAGGGTTTTGTGATTGCTCCGGCGGCAATATTTTCAGCTGTAGTGAAATTCTTGCGGGAATTGTACTGAGGAGAGGAGGGATAAGGGGGTGACATCACTCTTTGCCTTCCGAAAAATTACTCCCTCCCTGTTTTCAACTTCAAGTAGAGTTGGTAGCCCGTTTTGGTAGAAGTTTGTTTCCTGTCTTGTAAAGTTAGCTTCTTGAAGGCCTCTCTTTCACTTGCCGGGAAATATTATTGCTGATTAGGGTGTACAAAGGCCAGAAACAAGAAGCCCAGAAACACACGTGTCGGGGTTCCGTCTGAGCCTTGAGAGGCGTGAATTTGCGCCCGTACCGTTGTCAGAACGAGATGTAGAGTTTTTGAAACTGAAGCGATAATTTTTTTACGCCAGTAGTTCTCAGAAGACGTCCTATCATGGATGAAAGAAGTGTGGTGTAAGAATCTGCAGAAACTGGACGCCGCCAAGGAGTGACATACTAATTCTCATTTCTTAATTATTCCGCTTTTTTTCATAGGCGTTCTGTAGACACTGATATGAATAGTAGTCTTCTGTAGATAGCGCTTATAATTTTTGAAGATTCAGACTCCACTGCATCGCACATCATCGCCCGACTCCCTGGTAAATATATTCATCTCTGTGTGATGAATACAGTGTCGGCCAAAGCTATCGTGTTAATTTCCCTCTTCTCCAAAAGAGGGCTTCCTTTGTCGGCGGTCCGCTTTGTCAGCCCCCGCCTTTCCTTCCGTGCATTTTCCTCTGCCCTCCCTATCTCGGACGGCCCTCACGCTTCTGGAACTATTGATATTAGCACCCTTCTCCGAGCTGATACTGACAAGTCAGTATTAGAAAGTAAGATTTCAAAATCTGATGCTGACAAGACAGCATTGAAAGCTACAATTTCGACAGCAATTGCCAACAAGAAGCTTTCCCTGTGGGTCGATCTGCCCCTGCCGGTCGGACATGGCCTCATTCCCACTCTTGATGAAATTAAGTTTAATCTCCATCACACAGATAAGAATACCCTTCATTATGTCAAGTGGTTGTCTCCCGCCCCCTCCAGAATCCCAGCCTATGCGACACACCATGTGGGAGTTGGCGGACTGATTCTGTCTCCAGATCGATCGAGAATTCTGCTTGTGCGTGAGCTGCACAATGCTTACTCTAAATGGAAGGTGCCCGGGGGCCTAAGCGACTTGGGCGAAGGTCTGGAGCAAGCTGTAACTAGGGAGGTTTTTGAAGAGACCGGCGTAAAGGCGACGTTCGACAGAATCTTGATGATGAGACAGACACACAAAGTTCAGTTTGGGGCCAGCGATATCTACATTGTCTGCCTGTTGAAGGTCGACGATGAGGAGAACTTCGATATATGTGATTTGAATAGACAGGAAAGCGAGATTGCAGAGGTGAGAGATGTGGTGTGTCGGAAGCTGTTGCTACAACCTCTTGACTCACATTCACTCGACTCATTGCAGGTCAAGTGGGTAGATTACGATGAATTTTATGACCTCGTCCATGTGGATGAACCGCATCCTATGATGATGAATTGCTTGAAGATTGTGAATGAAATATTGAACGGCCAAAACGTTGGCTTTAGACGAAAGACTGTGAAAAGCATCGTGCCCGGTCGTGGCGAATCGAGTATGTTCATACCTTTCACGGACGAAGTGACTAAGTGATTACCGAAAAAGTGGAAGCAAGCAAAATAAAGAAGTCGTTTCTATTTTTACCCCCCCCCCCATATTTAGAACTTACTGGCATGTAATGACAAAACCCATGGTGTATGCACCAATAACATGCCACGCTCCGTGTAAAATCAGGTATGTGTTATCTGCAGGTTTGGTTTCTTGGTTAGCAGTTTTTTTCTTCCCGAGAAGTCAAGGCGCATTTGTAGTCGCATCACACTCACAATAACCCTTTAGTTTCAACATTCCACTTAATATTAGTGCAGCAAGAGAGGGTCCCATAAAGAACAACTTCTGCTTGTAGTAACATAAGGTTAAGTACAATGCGAAAACTTTCGCACAACTTAAATCCAGCCAATTCCAACGCACGCAATTCAATTTTCCTTTCTTTGTGTCACAGAGAAAACATTGATGATAGTGAAAAATGGAGCTTATAATGGCAAGTGCCCCGATCATCAAATAGTTAAATTGAGGGGTGCTGCACAAAAGAGAACTCTTCAAATCACCCTCCAAATCTGGTGATTTGGAGATATATCCTTCCAACCAAGTGACAAATGGGCTCGGAGCCACTCTCGTGTTGCCTTCGTTAATATAAAGGGAGAAGGCGACGTGAGCGTATGCAGCATTCGTGGCAACGAAAATCCATCGACAGGCAGCCGGCTTCCTCATAAGTTTTAAGTTGTGGCCTTTGTCATCGCGGGATGTAAATACTTCACTCAACTGGAAGTATATCGATGTAAAGCTTTTCATGAAGTCTTTTTTGCTATTTTCCTTCTTCTTTTTTGCCGACAGAGTTGTTGCAGTGCCTGATGTTGATTTTGTCACATTCTTCTTAATCCGTGATTTGGTGAGAGACCGACCGCGTGGACTCCGCGATTTTCGTGTGACCGATTGTATGCGTGATTGCGATCGAGATATAGGCACATTGCCGGGACCTCCCTCATCGAATCCTGATTTGGTGAGAGACCGACCGCGTGGACTCCGCGATTTTCGTGTGATCGATTGTATGTGTGATTGCGATCGAGATATAGGCACATTGCCGGGACCTCCCTCATCGCTATACAAAGAAGTCCCCTTCCGACTTCTCGTTCTGGTTGGCATTTATTTGTGCAGGTTAGGGTGGTTGGTAAGGATCTGGTGGATGTAATACTGGATCGCGGATTTGTTAGAAGGTTTTTTTCCTTTGAATTCATTGTTCTTGTTTTTTTGAAGTTGGTTGTTGAAAGAGAACTTCTCTACACACCCAAATAAATCACCGTAAAGTAAGAAAGTGAGGTGGGAATCAGTCCCAACTCTCTCTCTCTCTCTGCTCACCTCAATTTCATCCTCGAGTATTTACAATGACAGTGTATGCGATGGACTCACCGAAGACAACCCAACGACCTTCCTCTGCTTCTCTCCGCCCTCCCATCCTCCCTCCCCCACCCCTCCATGTCCCAGCAAACCCAAACCCTTCCATTGATAGTGGTTTCATCGATTCCTCTAATACAAAAAAGATTCCAGATAAGAAGAACCCCTTCCTGCACACTCAAAAGCACGATATGAAAATAACGAAGGCAAAGTTGGCAAACAAATCAAGGTTCCAGAAAAGAAGAGTGATTTCTAAGTTCCTAGGTCGTCCACAGACTGTCGATGGGATGGCCTCTACGTTTTTGAGGCTTAATAGTAAATCACTGTGCGGATCACTGCGACCGAGCTCAATCCCCATCACCAAATTGACTGCCCAAACCCCCCCACTTAGTACAAAATTCACTTCTTCCGTCATCAGCGCCCCTTACGACCCCAAAACTGACAGAATTTTCCGGTCGACTTCGTCCACTTCCATTCACGCTGACTTTGCGGATACAATGAGGGAGCTCCGCCGCCAAAAGCCAACTCCTGACTTTTCCAGGCGCATCACTAACATGTTTTCGCCAGAGGCCATAAAAAAGAGAACCGAAGACGCGAGTCGGAAGCGGCAGACGCTTGTTAAGAAAAGACGAACTAGCACACTTTTTTTTTCCGATAGTAGTGCCAAGCTTGCTAGTTTCCGTCAGGAACTCGATATGGATTTGGATGAGTCTGAAGCTGAAAACAACGATAGTGATGAGTACGAACATGTTGACCAACTGCCGGATGTGAATTTGGCAATGCACAAGAAAAAAACCTCTTTGGCAGCCCAGCTGAGAGATCGCCAACTGCGCCCATTCAAAATGGCGAATTCGGACTGGATGACAACCTACAGATCGGACTTGAATGACTTTAATTCCCTCTCAGTTCACGCATCCGTCAAGCTAAGGGAGGCTAGACATTTGGCTAATAGTGGGTCGATAACGCAATCTGCTGTACTTGCGTTTGCGTGCTACCACTTGATCAGCGAACTCCCTCGACTGCGGCGATCCTCCCCGGCGATGGACTTGGTTGTAGAGAATATACTTCTTGGCGTCTACCAATATGAGCCTGAGTACGAAAATTTTAGCAGCAACGACGATGTGGATCACAGACACCAAGTCGCCGATAAAAACAAATCAATCTTGTCACTATCTCTTAATCAGCTGATGAAGCTTCCCACATACTATGACTCTGCCGGGAACCTGTTGACAAGGTTGAAGAAAGAATTACAGCTACGTCCCCCTTTGTTGGATCGTATGAATGAAATAATCGCCGATCAGCAACTAGTGGTGAGAGTAATAGAGCGGGCCGCTAGGATCTGGAGCGGTCACATTCTTAGACATACGATCAATCGTTGGCGAACAGTAAAGGACAGCGAACATACGCGGATGCTGCTCGGAAAGTATTTGATCTTCATGAAAGGGGTTCGCCCCAGTGTGGTCTTTGCACTGTGGAAAAAGTGGTGGATGCAAGAGCGCGTTGCAAGAGAGAAGGGGAATTTTAAAGATTTTTCGGTCACAAAGAACAAATTGATTGCTCAGAATAAGGAGCGCACCAGGAACATTGCCAATTTATGTAAGATGACGAAAGTAATGTCGAGTGGAATTGAAAAGCTCAGGAGGGAGATTGCTAAGCAAAGGGTGATATTGAATGAGCCGGCCCGTCAGACGCCGACGCTGAAAAAAATCTTAAAGTGCTTCGGAAGCGCTCTTAGGGCAGTGGAATCGGCGTTAAAGTCGACAACGAAGGACGGTATCGCAAATATTGTTGTTGTCGGCGAGGAAAATGTGAGGTTAGCCCCTCTCCATCGATACAATAGTGCAACAACTGAAAGGCTAAAGTTCAATGAGTTCGAGGCAGAAGACGCATATGACGAAAACATTGAGCGGGAAATTCACTTTTTTCGGCCTGGAAAGCTAAAGTCGAAGGAGTATACTCATGCTTTTGATCCTTTTAACACCAGGTCAGGGAGGATTATCAAACGTTTTGTGAACTTCTGTATCATGGAAGAGAAGTTTTGTCAATATGAAGGGACTTTCACAAAGAACGTCGACAAAGTCTTCTACTACGACCCAAAGAGCCACGCTTTACCGTTCGTTGAGACATCCGATTTGGCCCTAATTGAACCCTATATAAGCGTGATGAACTACGTTTCATTCGCCACTTACAGAGAGAAGGCGAAGAAGGCTAAGTACCATGAAGTCAAACCGATAGGGACTGGTAGCCACTCTGTTTGCAGGGGATTGCCGACCGAATTCATTGAGCGACATCCGAACGTAAAATTAGCGGAGATCTTACTATTGCATCTGAAGTACCGCACTGATCCGAGTGTCGGTAGATACCTGAACTTGGCGAATTTAACCCACCTTGACATCCCCAAAACTATGCAGACGATCAAGCGGGACCAAATCAAAATGGCGGCTAAGAAGAAACAGGAGGAAATGAAGGGGGTAATCGTGCACGAGATGAGCCAATATTTTGGTCAGCGCGTCGAGACATTAAGAAACGATGACAGGTTCGCCTTTGCTCTTTTCACGGAGGTTATGCATGCCCACTATCACAAAATGGGGAAAGTAGACGGTTTGGACTCCTATCTGAGGGGTCTTTTGGATGAGATGATTCAGTTCAGTACCGGCATGATGGTTAACGTTGGTGATTGCTGGCTAGACTTGTTTGAACACTCGCACTTAGAGATCATGAGATTCTCAAAGGAGATTGTAAAAAATTTCTCCATGATGCTAAATTCATGTGGGCTTATTACCAAAGCTGTGGAATTTGGAATTCAGGATAGAGCAAATTATAGGCGTTTTGTTCACGATGCAATGTTCGTAAACTGGCAATCAATGTGCACTACGGTGCTGGCCATTCGCGTCCGGACAGAGACTGACATTGATGATGGCAGCTACACCACCATCCGGAAATGTCAAGTCGAACAGGATTTGAAGAGGCTCGGCATTATAGATGAGGGAGAACAGAAAGCGGTGCTGCAGGAGCTAAGTGACATTCTGAAGGGAAGGATTCGAGATTTCAAGAGGATATTCACTTTCTACGCGGCCGTGAGTGACCTAGGGAGCATCGCAGAGCTGGACCACAGCGAAGCGTGGAAATTTGTGAAAGATTGTAAGCTACAGCGGGATAGGAAACTCATGCCGAGTGTCCGTGTTGACCTAACGTTTCAGTCCTGCCAGCTGGATTACAGCTTGACTGGAAAAGAACGAATGAACAGTCAGAAGGCAGAGCTGGGCAGCGTTGAGTTCGTCGAGTTTGTCGCAAAGCTTGCCACATATAGGTACACCAGGGGGACCTGGGGGACAAGGCTGAAAAAGATGATAGAGGAGGATATCCTCCCCAATGCCTGCACCATTAACGTAGACATTTTCCGGGAGAGGCTGGCGGGGGGAACGGTCAAGAACGTTTGCAGGAAGCACAGACACAACATGCAGATCATCTACAAAGATTACGCAGCAGAAGACACAGCAACCAGCGAGGCTATGGATAATCTTGATTCCATGAACGTCAACGAACTCGTCGTATTCGCGCGTGAATTTAAGCTCGTCGGCCCTTTGCTCAGCGAGAGGGCGATTAAAGTCTTATTCGCATATGTACAGCATGACGAGGAAACACTCCTCATGAAGGAAGACAATGCAGGAACAAAGGGAAGCGACAAAATCGAGGGAGACGACAGTGAAATGGTCTTCGGTGAATTCTATGAGGCCGTCGCCGCTATCGGCAGCCAAATGCATCCAGACCCGTACTGCGTCTTGGACATACGAATCGACAACTTTTTGAAGGACACATTAATCCCTCGTGCATTCACCATGAAACGTTTCAAGAAACAAGGACTCAAAAAAATCACAGGTGGTGACGATGGAGGAGGAGACAGCGAAGATGACGATGACAGCAGCGTCCAGAGCGGACAAAATGGTGGTGCCTCGAGGATAGGGGCATCTGAGGCATCCTCTACAGCCGAAAGAAAAAGAAAGGACGAAGCAGCAATTGACAGGATTGTCCAAGGTAGCACGTAAAGAAAAATTTTGACAAGAAGTTTCGACTAGAGGAATTTTTGATCTGAACACACCTGCAGGACCTTCTAACAGTTACCTCATCCAGAAAGAACTCAGCCTATACATCGTCCAACAAACCTGCTGGATGAACACTGACCGACTTGGCCTCGCATGCCACAACGGTGCCTCTCTCACACAGAGGATCCACACACCCCCCTGTTAGATAATAATAAGGATCAACCAAGTGGCAGGCGAGAGAAATGAGGTTGCCATCTTCGAGGAGCTCTACGCCCGCCATCATGGCAATAGAGCGAACCGGACAACATTGTGATTTAAGCATTCTGTTAACTTGCCCTTCCTTAGCCAGTGATTGATAATGTAACACACCCCCCTGTTAGATAATAGTGATAACGCAATTTTTTGAAAAAAATGAAATTAATTTCGTTTTAATCATTTTTGTAATACAATTTTATTTTATTAAGATATTTATATATAATTTATAATATTTTGAATTTAATATATTTCAAAAACCATAAATATTTAATATTTATATTTTATTAGAAAAAAAATTTCTAAAAAATATAAAAAATTATTAATTATTTTGTAAAATTATTAGAAAATTAATGTTTCATAATAATTATAATTTGTATATAAATAATTTCATGAAAAAAAATTGTACTACAAAAATGTA
>Ga0115557_1000439_pt1 | contig 28666 bp, 10 predicted proteins | sample COGITO_mtgs_1104_FD_87280 | JGI IMG/M metagenome (GOLD analysis project Ga0115557, IMG submission 87280) | Pelagic marine microbial communities from North Sea - COGITO_mtgs_110421 | ecosystem: Environmental > Aquatic > Marine > Epipelagic | place: Germany:Helgoland, sampling site Kabeltonne...
GACCAACTGAAACGCAGCGATGACTGCAATCGAGAGATCTTTCGCATCGTCGCAACACACGAAAACGCCTGTATTTTTACCTTCTGTGGTTGCATGTTTCATCAAAAACTCCACGCATATTGGTAATTTTTCTTCTATATCACCTCTTTTCTGCTTGGCAAACTTTAAAGGCACGTGTAAATAGTCCTTCGTGTCTTCGCGCTTGACTGAAAAATTGGGCGAGTGTTTTGAACCAACGTATAAAACCGCGTGAACATCCTCCTCTCTCGCGTTCCCATTGAGAAGCGCTTGAAACGTTCCAACGTATACATTTGAGTCTAAAGCATCTTTTAAGGATATAAACACATCCTCATTTTCATTCCCGTCCATGTCATCCTCGCTGCCCGTTTGTATCACTTCTCTGATTAAACGTTCGCACGCTTTCGAGCTTTCGCACGAAACAAACTTCTCCATGTGTCGTTGGAACTGCTTCGGTGTTAAATCGAAAGCCCACGTTTCCTCGTCGTCTGCGGCACCCGGAAAGTAGTTGTACGATATCGTCTTATTACCTAGTTCGAATTTACATCTCTCTCCGGATTTCGTCAGCGGCATCGAGGCGCTCAGAAGATACAAAACCGTCGCCTTCTTTTTTTCCCGACTTCTCGCGACGATATTCTCCAAATTGTTCCTACAAACGTACTCACAGTGAAGCGGTCCAGACTTTTCCAAACCTTCTTTAATCTCCGCGAAGTGTGTCTCGGGAACCACGCTCAAAAATGTCTCCACGAACGACGCCATTTTCGTCTCAATCGCGTGTAATTCGTTTTCGCTCAAGAAATCCGGAAATTCATCTTTTTCAATCCGAGCGTTTTTTACAATCACTTCGCACGCTCGATTAATAGTCGCACACCATATCGGAACAGTCTTGGCCAAAGCGTCTGGAAACCGTTTCGTTTTACTCTTCGTCGCGTCCACTATGATGACTTTAGATGCTGATCCATCTCGACTCGCTTCTAACAAAACGTGCGTATTCAACCGACTTTGCGAAAATTGGTGATTTAAGTTATGTCCGTCGATGGATTTGAATGTGCACGTTTTTGCTTTCCGTAAATCCGTATACCACGCGCCGCACCGCAAATTCGCAAAGACAACAGGCAAAGTCTGCTCTCCTCCGAGTTTCTCTATGGTCTCCTGTACGAACGCATGATCCACGTAAACGCTTCTCATTCGATTCAAAACGTCCTGGTTACTTTTGCGAATCTCTCGACACCGCTGATAAAAATTGGGCTTAATCGACCGCTCGATGTCCTCGTCTGCGAGTAAAGCGAACTTCTCGTTATCAGTAGTATACCCTTCCTCGTTGTCGCCGATGTCATAATCTTCCTGAACATCCATGCTGTTAATTCGTTTTACTCCTCTTTCGATCTCGTTCTAGTTCAAACGCCAGTTGTTCTCGTTCAAATTCCAGCTGTTCTCTTTTCAATTTTAACATTTCTCGTTCCAACTCCATCTTTTGTTCTTTTTCCGATCGGTCTTTCTTCATATTTTGCTCGTGCCAATCCAAATCTTCTTTCAACTTTCGCGCGTGCTCAATATCTCGTGCTTTCATTCTTTCTTGGTGACGCAACCTGTCCATTTCTATGTCCCGCATTACGTGGTCCCGCATTTCAGCTTCGAATTGTAAGTGATATTTACCCAGCTCAACTTTTCGCACAGCTCGCTCGTTCACATCATCATTCGCGGGAGGATGGACCGACGAAGGCGTTCTCGGTGCCATTATTATTATTATTAGTATTATTATTAGTATTATTACGACGACGACGATGTGTGTGTGTGTGTGTGTGTGTGTGTTGTGAAAGAAACAGTTGCAAGAATTTTTTGAAAAACTTCAATCGCGCGATGAAAACGCGCAACCGACAACCGGACAACGAACAGAGGCAAAAAATAAAAAAGCAAGACAGAATTCTCTCTCCCCCTCACAAAACGACGATGACCGCAGAAGAAGAAGAAGAAGAAGAAGAAGAAGAAGAAGAAGAAGAAGAGTGGACGACTCTGAAACACCAACGCGAAACGAACGTTCCTCCATCTCTCTCCTCCTATGAAGAAGAAGAAGAAGAAGATGGAACAACGTGCGTTTCGTCCGTGTCCGAAGCCATCGATATCGCTTTGCGTGCTTTCGAATCTCGAGCGGAGATGTACTCTCGAGTGAAACGTGCTCACGGGGACGTTTTAGAACGTGTACGCCGAGGAGAGCGAGGAGAGTCGTCGTCGTCCGTCGCTTTTGTGGAATACGAGAAATCGTTAGCCGCGTTTGCTTCGGACATGAACGAGCTGAACGGGAAGTTGAAGCACGTTTTGCAATATCTCGCTCGAGAAGAAGAAGAAGAAGAAAAAGAAGAAGAGGACGAAAAGCGAGTGTGTTTTCAGCTCTTAAAATCGGTTCAAGAACAAGAGAAGGAGAAGTTACGACTGACGACGGTGGAGATGGCGTTGAAGACTCACTACGAGATGAAGAATTGGTCGTGGCAACAGGACGGGTACGTGGAAGAGGAAGAAGAGCGGGAGGAACGAGAAGAGGAGAAAGAAAACGCCTCGTCGGCTTCGGCGTTGAAGCCGTCGTGGGCGACGTACGTCGACGGCGAGAAGAACGACGCGTACGAAGGGCAAAGGAAGTGCTGCGAAGAAGCTCCGGAGCCAACAAAGATTGAGTTTGAAAACGCGATGAAAGAAACGACTGTAGGATTGGAAAATTGTATACAAACGATCAACGACGCGAGAGAGGAGTTGTTGGAAATTAAAGCGTCTTACTTGTCTCTTTGAGCGGCGAGAACGAGAGAAGGGAGATAGTATCATAGATTAAAGAGATTCGTTGTAGAAGTAGAGGTAGTATATAGTAAAAGGTTATATTTATAGTTATATATAGAGACTAAGGTAGGACTAAGAATCAAAGCAAATTACACGTCTCTCTCTCTCTCTCTTCAAACGTTTGTCGAGTTTTAGAGATTTAACGAGCGAAGCGAGAAAGCGCCGGAAAGCCACTCTCCCATCCTCGCTCTTCTCCTTTCTCTTCAAACTCTCGAAAGCGAGTGCGCGACGAAATAATAAACATGGTCTAAATTAAATTGAATGTAATTCTCTCGTTACGGAGTAAAGAATTACTTCAATTCGGATTTAGCGCCAGCCTCTTCCAAAGTCTTTTGCGCCGCCTCGCAATCTTCCTTCTTCTTACCTTCCAACAAAGTGAACGGCAAGTTGGTCACGGCGTCCTTCGCTTCCTTCAAGCCGAGTTCGGACAAGCCTCTGACAACCTTAATGCACGCGATTCTCTTGTCCGCGGCGACTTCAGTGATAACCAAGTCAAACTCCGTCTTCGCTTCGGCCGCTTCACCACCACCAGCGGCCGCGCCAGCCGCCATGACCATACCGCCGCCCGCCGGCGCGGAGGCGTCGACGCCGAACGTTTCTTCGATTTGGGCGACGAGTTCCGAGGCTTCCATGAGGGTGAGCGTTTTCATCGATTCAATGATTTCGTCCGTCTTGGCAGATTTCAAGGCGATTCTGGCACCTCTCGTCGGCTTAGCCTGTTTTAAACGACGCGGTATATCGGAGTGAAAGAGAACGAAATATAAAGGTCAGCACATGCAGGGATCCATTGAAAATGCTACTACATAAAGTTGAAGAAAGACGAGAGAAAAATGTGTGCACGTGCGCGCGCGGAAAACAAAAAACCACCCCAAGAAAAACCACCCCAGCTTTTGGCTAAGGTTTTTTCTCTCTCCTCCTCCCAAAAACCTCTCTCTCTCAATTTGAGGGTTAGAATTTCGTAAAACGGGATGAAGAGACGCGTTGGAACGGCACACTCTCGCACAGGTCGCGCGACTTGGACGTAAAAACATCCACGGCGAGTGATTTTCGCGGTCTGCGCGCCGATTCACGTCCGCAACCACCTAAAATCATCGACAGATTACGCGAATCCAGCCGGCTCGTGACCACCGCGACGACGACGCGCAAATGCGAAAAAAAAGAGGAATTTCTAAAGCGCGCGAGCAACACCGCGCGCGACATTTATCAGACGCACCTTCAAGCTAGATTTCGCCATGGTGGCGTTCACGCGAACGGTAGTGGAGCAACTGAGAGTGAAAGACATGTTTATTTTATTTTACGTAGTAAAGTAGTACTGTGTGTGATTGTAATGGCGACGGCTTGGCAACTTTATCTGCTTTTTTGGAGAGGGAAGCCAAAAAAGCTCAAAATTCCTCGTTGCATGAAACTGGTCTTTTTTCATCATGGTTTTGGTTTTAAGCATAAACGCGCAAGACAAAAATGAAGAAGTATATGGATAATATTTCATCAAACTATTTCTCGAGTGATTGATTTCGGTAACTTTTCAAACCCACCGAACATGATCTCACCGTTCGATCCTTGCTTCTTCCCGTCGCGTGCCGTTGGAATCTTTGAAGGATCTATGATCACGTGCTTGATATTTGCACGCCTCCACGTATACGTTACGTGTACCATCCCGTCGCTCGCTTGTATCATCGCCGGGTAACTAAACTCTAACAATCGCCCTCCGCTATCTTCTAAACGCATGACGCGTTCCCACGTGTCCCCGTCGTCGTGTGACACCGCTAACGCTAACACGCCTCGTCCCGCGATGGCGTGTTTGAACGAGTGATTATACACAATCAATAATCGTCCGTCTCGCAATTTTACGACATCGAAACCGGTATTCGGACACGGTATTTGCGAAAATACCGCGTCGGTCCAAATTCGTCCGGTGCTATCTCCGACCGCGGCTACCGCATAACTACTCCTACTCCTGGCCATCATCCGTATGCCGTTCGCCGCGTCTCCTGCGAGCATGCTTTGCTTCCAAAACACCGGCTGAATCACTCTCTGTTGCACGCTCGCCCCTCCGCCTTTTTCGTTCACCGCGAACTTCGCGTACGTCTTGAACTCGTCCTCCATCGTCATCGCCTCAACTACAATCTCCCAATCCTTCCCTCTCGCGCCAAACTCTCGACTACTCGGCAATAAAATGGTACCATCGTCCAACTCTAACGGTTTATTCTTCGCCGGACCGACAATCCCGTTCGGCATCGCCACGGACGAAGACCACGTGTTCCCTCCGTCTCTCGATTTCACGTAATACCCTTTCCAATTTGCCGGCGTTCGTCCGTGCTTATAAAACAAAAATAAATCCCCATTCGACCTTTTAAACAACACCGGGTTCCACGTAGGAACGCCTTTCGGGTGCACGACCAACTCTGGTGCGCTCCATTTCCCGTTTTGATATCGCGCGGTGTAAATACCAACGTCCGGTTTGCTCTCGAACTGCCCCGCAAACCAACTCACGAGAAACTGCCCTGAAGAAATCTCACAAATAGACGACGCGTGATGCGACGGTTTCGGTTTGTGGTCTTTCATGACTAAAGTTTCAAACGTAATGGACGGGTGCTTCACTCGTGTGGATTGATGGTCGTTCTCGTCGTCATCTCGCTGAGTATTCAAAGCGCCAAAACCCGTTCGCGCCGGGCGACTGATTTCGCCGTGCCAACCGATGAAGGCGCCGGCGCGATCGCCGCCGTTCAACGCTTCTCCGGTACGCGCGAATTCGACGAAGACGAGGAGGAGGAATGCGAGGAGAAAAGAAGGGCGCATCGTGTGATCGCTTCTTCTTTGTCTTCTTCTTCTTCTTCTTCTTCTTCTTTCTGTCAGAGTTTAAATTTGAAGCAAAAACTGATTACTCGCTCATAAAAAGTAAACAAAAATACTTCTAAATTCTCTCTACGTGTACTAGTACCTACTACAACTCTATGCTCTATATATGGTCTCTCTCTCTCTCTCTCTCTCTCTGTGTGTGTGTGTGTGTATGTATATAATCTAATTTGACTTATCCACGGAAACGACTCGATTGAATCCGGCTAACGTCGCGTGGAAGATGAAGAATGAAAAGAGCATCAATACCGCGATGAACGCGAGATCGGTGGCGTACGCGTCGTTCGATTCCGAAACGTTTACGAAATCGACTAAAGCGCGGTTTTCCGTCGATTCGGCGTCGTCGACGGCAACGCCTAAAAACCATTCTATTAGGTTCGATTCGCTCGTATCGATCAAGTCACGAGTGTAACCGATGAGAATGTCGATGCCGTTTCTTCGAAGGAGCGAGCCGCCATTCTTCCCATAATATTGACTTCGCGACGTTTTGGTTGTTTCTGCGCCGGACCATGCAGAAATGCCGTGCGGATATTGCGTGTACTCTGCGCCGCCTTCGATATCGAAACTCGCAATGTCGAAAATAGCGTTACCGTCGACGATATCTTCTCGAGGGTTACCAAGGTCCATGGGCCACGCAGATAAAATTTTCACCGTCGATTGCTCGTTGATTTTTCGATTCCAAGTCATGATGTAATACCCAGCCAATTGCTTATCGTTCGCTTTGACAGCGCTCAGTCCATATGGTAATCCATGTTCGCGAACATCGATTTTTGCTCTTTCCTTGAGAGAAACTTCACCTCCGCCTTCAGCGTCGACGACTATGTCGAAGAGCATGACGCGATAATTCTCTCGATCCGCGACGGCGAGTTCGGTACCATCCATCGATATCGCTAACGCGTGTGGTACGTTTAATTGCATTTCGTCTCGCACGATAGTATCGCCCACGTACACGTGTTTGTCGTTGTATATGGCAACGCGGTGATTGCAATATCCGTCCGCGACAAAAAACGACCCATCAGCTAAAATTTCCACCGCAGTTGGTTTGCAAAAGCCTTGCGCGCCGTGATGTTGTCCTTCCGAATTGGGCATTTTCCGAAACGGTTGCATAGCCGTTCCAAACTCATTCAACATTTTACCGGTGACCGCATCGTACGTGATGACCTGGTGCAAGCCACAATCTGTCACCCAAACTTCTTTTGCGTCCGGCGATAAGGAAATGCCGTGCGGCATGAAGTGTTTATCTTTGCCAAATTTTCGATCAATCGCGCCGGTGACTAAATGAATTCTGAGAATTGTTTCGACATCGATTGGCGTTTTCGAGCCTACGTACTCGTTCGTTTCAACGTCGAAGCTGTATTCGTCCCAAACAACTTTCGGACCTCTGTGAAAGACCCACGCGAACTCTCCACCCGGTTCGACGACCACGCCGCCGACTTGACCAATCCTAAACGTCTCTTTATCGCGAACGTTCATCTTTACCGTCAACGGCGGATTAGATTTAGATATCTTTAAATCCGTCGCGAAAGGTCTCGTTCCTATGAACGACTGTGTTCCCGACGATCCGGTACCGATGGAAATATCAAACGGCGCGCCTCCTTTGCTCATGCACGACAAACTCGCCGGCTCGTCCGAGTGTACCATGAGATATAAATTGCACATCTCGTTCGTGTGCCCCCACCCGGCTTTTGTTACCGCTGTCCTCGACATGGTGTTAAAGTAACACGTCGTTCTCAATACATCGCCTGGAGCGATGATTAATTTCTTCTCCGCGATTTGCTCGAATTCTTGCGGCAACTGCGGGTCCCGTTCTAAAAGCAAAACGCCTTTACCCCGTCTCTCGCGATTTCCTGTTCTGCCAGCGCCACCGACCATTCGCTCAAGAGTCACCCTCCTCCCTAACTCGTGCGTGTGCACTCGAAACCCAAAAGCTTTCAATGCTCTCGGCTGGTCGTACACGCATGTCGCCTCTACCTTAACCTCCTCTTTCCCGGGCGGCAAATGAAATCCAGTCGCCCACACCAACGTCGCCGCCGAGGAGATCGGAAATCCTTTCCTCGCGTGCACGATAACCCCACTCTTCCCGTTTCTGTTGTTACTACTATCTACAGCACCATTCGGATCTAAATAATGCACCTCCAGTACTAAGCTATTAAACGTATTCTTCGCCTCGCCGCCGCCGATGCGGAACCCGACGTTTTGCGGCATGTGCAAAGGCGCCGCGTTCTTCCCCCACGCGAACAAAACTGCCTCCTGCTCGTCCTCGTTCGCGCACACCGCGCCTCTCGGTTCTCCTTCGCCGCCGTTCGTAGAAGAAGAAGAAGAAGAAAACATCCCGCCGACTCGGATTTTTTTTAACGTTTTGGACGCTTCTCGTTCTCGGCATCCGAACAAGAGCATGTGGTGCACGACGGCCATATCTGCGACCGGTTCGAACGAAGTCACCGAGTGCGCAGTTTCCGGCATCGCCAACGTGGTATACACGTAACTGTTTTCAGAAAGAAAGAAAAAGTGAATACGTTTTGTTCTTGGTCAGCTCAAAGAGGTCGAATACGACGTGGAAAGAAGAAGAAGAGGAAGTCTAGAAGAAGAAACTCGTGCGAGCGCTTTTGTCGTACCTGTCCGTCTCCGTCACGTCGCGGTCGTTCACGAGCAGCGAAAGCGCTGTATCTCGGACGTCGCGATGATGCTGACGAAGAAGATCATCATCATCATCATCATCGGACGACGACGACGACGAGAATACCGATTTCGATCCTCCCGCGAAAAAAAAGAGGAGAGAGAGGAGAAGGAGAAGGCGCGTTTTTGGAGTCCTGGGAGGAAACGGAAGAGGAGGAGGAAAGCGCGTCGTCATCTTCGAACCACCCGCAGATTAAGAGACGACACAGTCAACGAGAGCATCCATCGTATCAAAAGAATTATTTATAACGGAGAGACCCCCAAAACAACTGACCAACCGTTTTTTTGCTTTTTTTTTGTCTCTCTGTCGTTTTTTTTTGTGCTGACAAGACAGATGATTTCTCGCTTGTTTTTCTCTTGTTTTTCTCGCTTGTTTTTCTCTTCAAATTAAAGATGACGCATTTAAGTTGGTGTTGTGGTTGTAATCGTGTCGCTTCTTCTTCTTCGTCTCGCGCGCTTCTTCTTCAAAAGTCGACGTCGTTTCGGCGAGGACAACGACCAACGTCTCGTCGATTTCGGCGAGAATCCTTCGTCTTTTATTCCTCCTCCTCCGAACACAGCGCTAAAGAAGAAGAAGAAGAAAAAGAGAAGAAGAATTACAACAACAACAACAACGGTAGTATTAGTTTCAAAAACGAACGAAACGAAATCGACGACGTTTTATTCTCCTTCCCTGCTGCTAATGCTGCTGATAACGCCTCCTCTTCCTCGCAAACAAAAGCCTCGAAGGGAAAAGCGTCGAAGTCGTTCCCCGTGGAAGCGGAGATTTTGGTTGAAGATGATGTGAACAACGATTACGAAGAGTGGGAAAAAAACGTCTCGAAAGAAGCGAGAAAAAAATGGAACGACGTGAGCAAAGAAATCGGGGAAGAGACGACGTTTACGGTCGGCAAGAAAGATTTAGACGAGAAGTTTCTCTCGGAAGTGCTTTTGTATCTGTTTAAATCGAACGATCAAAACGTGCCGGCGCATTTGTTCTTGAACAAAATCAAACGCTCGATGACGTTGGACGGGTATAAAGCGATTTTAGTCGGGTGCGGGAGAGCGAACAAGTGGGAATTGTGCGAACAAATCATCGATTTCGTGAAGAAGGAGACTAAAGAGTCGGAGAAGGAGTCGAGCTTGGATGGAATTGTGACCGCGAACTGGTTCGTGGCGATTATAGACGCGAGAATTAAGGAGAAGTCATTCGCAGACGTGGCGTCGTGTTTTGAGAAAATGTTCGAGTTTAAATGTCAACCGTCAGGGGCAGCCATAGAGTCGTTCGCGAGGTTCACCGATTTCGAATACGAGTTTGATGACGATTTGAAAGAACGAGCGAAAGATATTTACGAATGGCTCGTGGATACCGACGCGGGTAAGGCGTTGTGGCCGACGTATTTCGGAGAAGCCGGGGTGGATAACTTACCGGGGAAGAACTCGAAGAGCGGGAAGACGAAAACCATACGGGTGGCGATGGAAGCCATGGACGTCGATTTAGGTGGTGACATTGAAAAGTTACAGGAGAAGTTATCCGACTTCTATTAGTGAATTGTTCATATTCCAGTCGAGTAGTAATAATAATAGTAGTAGTAGTAATGTAGTCGTTTAGTAGTACCAAGTATTATAAAAAGTTTAAGCAAATCCAAATGATCAAATCAAATCGTAAACCTTTTAACGAGCCGGAGCAAGCTTTTGGCTCGGCATGCCTCCTTCCAAGTGCGCGCCTCGGTACAACTCTTCCACGACTTCCGACAACGTCGGGTGCGCCTTGGTGGTAAACTTCAAGTCGTACAACGTTTGCTCGTTGTTAATCGCGTTGGAGATTTCGTGCACTAAATCCGCGGCGTGTAAACCAAAGATCCACGCGCCGTACATCTTCCCAGTTTTCGGATCGTAAATCAATTTGGCCATACCTTCAGCCTCTTTCTCTGCCAACGCCTTCGAGTTCGCCTTGAACGACGTCTTGCACGTGGCAATTGTGAAACCTTCTTTCTCTGCTCTTTCTTTCGCTTGCTCTTCGGTCAAACCGACGAAGGAGACTTCCGGATGAGTAAAGCACGCGGCTGGAATCGCCTCGTGGTTGACGACGTTTTCTCTACCAACCATGTTTTCGACGCACGAAATACCTTGAGTACTCGCGGCGTGCGCCAACATCAGCTTACCGTTCGCGTCACCGATGCACCAAACACCTTCGATGACGTTCCCGTCCGTGTCCAACACTTGGCACTTTTCATTGGTCGGGACGAATCCTCTTTGCGTCTCGACTTTCAAATTGTCCAAGTTCAACCCCGCGGTGTATGGGGAGCGACCGGTGGCGACCATGCACGCGTCCACTTCCATAACATCGACGACTTCCTTCGTCGTCGCGTCGGTTAATTCAATCGTGACGGGTTTTTCACCCGGAATACCCGGCGTGACTTTCGTCGCGAATTTGTTCGTCACGTAGTCGATGTTTCTCGGGCTAATCAAAACTCTCTCCGCCAGCTTGGCAATCTCTCTGTCAAAACCAGGCATGATCATCGGCATGGCCTCAATAAAGGTGACGTCCGATCCTAACGCGGTGTACACGTCCGAAAACTCTAATCCGATGTAACCACTCCCGATAATCGCCACCCACGGCGGCAACCAATCCAATTTCAAACCGGCGTCCGAAGTAAACACGGTTTTGTTATCAATCTCAATGCCAGGCGGAACGAACGGCTTCGACCCGGTCGCGATGATAATGTGCTTCGCGGTTTTCTTACCGCCAGTAATCGTTCCTGGCGCTCCGCCGTAAGAAATCGTGTGATTATCCACAAAACCGGCGTTACCGGTTAAGATGTCCACTCCGACGCCTTCCATCGAGCGCGTCAAGTTCCCTCGAATTGTTTGCACCAAATCTTCCGCGTGGTCCGCGATGCCTTGGCGATCAAAGGAAACGTTATCGACGGTAATGCCGAGATGTTTCAAGTGGTCCGCGTTTTTCATATCTCTCACTCTCCCCGCCGCCGCTAACAACGCTTTCGACGGCACGCACCCTCGGTTGACGCAGGTCCCACCCATCACGTCGCCTTCGACGATCGCGGTTTTGAGACCACACTCGGCGGCGTGAATCGCCGCGCCGTGACCACCAACGCCCGCACCAATAATAATGAGATCGTAATCGTAGTTTGCCGCCGCCATGGCGGAAACTTTCATCAATCCTCTCGCTCTTACGGATTTGGTCGGTACCCTCGTCTTTCGTTGTGTTTGTCCATCATTACCACCATCGCAAAAACGACGACGAGTTTTAAGGAACGTCGCGCGCGCACTCATCGATTGTTGAGCAGCAGCAAACATAATAACTTTTTAAATCGTTCTTCTTCGTATTAAATGTGCTGCGATTATTAATTATTATATAGTAATTACTATGCGTGTAAACCAATGGCAAAAGCGTTACAGCGTTATCCAACCAAAGAGTTACTAATAAAGTTGCGTTTGTTTGGTTTGAAGGAATTCTGCTGTTGATATCTAGGGTTTCAAAAATTAAATTAATGCCAGGTCATCCTCCTCTCCTCTCTTGTTTTCTTTTCGCCGGCCGTCAAAAGAAGAACGAGAGACAAAAAAACAAAACATGTCTCGAAACACGTCCGACAGCTGGGTGAAAAAAGCAACCGGAGGATTATCTCCCGGCTCGATGGCACCGCTGTCTTCGGCCGTGAACGTGGCCGCGAGCGCGTATGGGGTAGGTTTTGGTTCTTTCTTTCTTTCTCTTTCTTTGGCTCTCTTTTGTGCTTTTAATGTTCGGGATGAAGAACAACGGACACATTTTTTGTCCGTTTAGAATTTTTTGAATTTTATGCGCAAGAAAGAGAGCAGAGAGAGCAACAGCGCGTGAGGAACTACGACTCAAACTGTCTCGTCGTCATCGTTAAAACGCGGAAGAGTTTAATACCTTTGTTGGTGTCTCTCTTCGTCTTCCTTTCTTTTTCCGGGACGCATCGATCATTCAGAGTTGTTCCTTGGCTGTTTCTTTCTTTTTTGTATCTCGTCGTTCTCTCCCAAAGAGAAAAAAAGAGCTGCTTTTTTGCTCAAAAATTTTTGAATTTTTATGAGAAATCCAAAGGGGGCTGACCAGAAAAATTATTCCTAAAAACAAACAGGCTGACGAAACGGACAACTTCATAAACGCTCCATCTGCGCCTCAAATGCGCGCCGCCTCCGCGAAAGGTAGCGGTGGTAATCGCAACAATTCTTCAAACGCGGAAGACTTGCGCAAAAGCACGTACTGGAACCCGCAAAAGAACTCGAGCGGCGCGCCGGCGTTTTTCGATCCGTCCAACGAAAAGTTGTACGAGGCGTACTCGCAGTTGCACACGTTGGCGCAAGAATTCGATAAGCCGTTCGATTCCCCGGCGGTGTTAGTCGTTGGTCACCAAACGGACGGTAAGAGTGCGTTGGTGGAAGCGTTGATGGGTTTCCAGTTTAACCATGTCGGAGGCGGGACGAAAACCAGACGACCGATTGCCATCAACATGAAGTACAACCACAACTGCGTGGAGCCTCGATGCTATTTGGTCAAAGACGACACGTTGGGTAAAGAGGAGGAATTATCCTTGCCGGAGTTACAAGCGTTCATTGAGAGCGAAAACGCGAGATTGGAACAAGAGAATTCGTTTTGGGCGAAAGATATCGTCGTGAAGATTGAATATAAATATTGTCCAAACTTGACGATCATCGATACGCCGGGGTTGATCTCGGCCGCGCCGGGGAGAAAGTTCAACGGCATGCAACAACAATCGAGAATGGTCGAGAACTTGGTTCGTGCGAAAATGCAAAACCCAGATTACATCATCTTGTGCTTGGAAGACAACTCGGATTGGTCGAACGCGACGACGAGAAAGGCAGTTATGGAGTGCGACCCAGATTTGCGCCGAACCGTTGTCGTTTCGACCAAGTTTGATACGAGAATCCCACAGTTTGCGAGAGCCGCGGATGTGGAGATGTTCATGCATCCACCGAGGCACTTGTTGGATTCACCTGCTATGTTAGGGGGTGGTCCGTTCTTTACGTCCGTGCCAAGCGGGAGAGTTGGTTTGTCCCGAGACTCCATGTTTCGCTCGAACGACCACTTCAGAGAGGCGGTTGTCCAACGCGAGCAAGCTGATATCGTCGAGTTGGAAAGACGATTGGACAGAAGATTAGAACCGAGCGAACGAGCTCGTTCGGGTTTGTCCCAGTTGAGACACTTCCTCGAACGTTTGTTGCAACAAAGATACTTGGACAACGTCCCGACGATTGTGCCTGTGCTCGAGAGAGAACATCGTCACGCCTCGAACAAGTTGGAAGAAACCGTCGGCGAACTCGCGGACATGAACCAAGACAAGTTGAAAGAGAAAGGGAGACAGTTTTACCAACACTTTTTGGAAAAGATTCCAGAGTTGTTGAGAGGTACGCTCGCGGCGCCTCCGAGAGTGTTTGGCGAGACGTTGTCGCATGAGCACATCCGAGGCGGCGCGTTTGTCTCCAACGACGGTCGCCCGGTGAACAGCGAAAACCCGATTCCGAACGCAGAAATGCGATTATTCGGTGGTGCGCAATACCACAGAGCTTTGGAAGAGTTCCGCCAAATCGTCGGCGAAGTGCAGTGCCCGCAAGTTTCCAGAGAAGATATCATCAACGCGTGCGGCGTGGATGAAGTTCACGATGGGGTCAACTATACCCGAACCGCGTGTGTTATTGCCGTCAGTCGAGCCAAAGATACTTTTGAACCTTTCGTGCACCAGTTAGGTTTCCGTTTGGCGCACATCGCTCGACGCATGTTACCTGTTGCCATGTACTTGTTACAAAAAGAAGGACGAATTTTAAGCGGACACGAAGTCTTTTTGAAGAAAATTGGCTCCTCGTTTGCCAAGTTTGTGGACCAACGCGTAAAAGAGTGCCAAGAAAAGTGCCGAGAGGATTTACTCTCCACCACGAACTTTGTCACGTGGTCGTTGCACTCCGGGAACAAGTCTGGCTTACGATCGGTGTTGCACCCGGACGCGAGAGTGGACGAGAAGAACTCGTACGGGGGCGCGACCTCGGGCATGTCCTCGTCCTCTTCGAGAGACTTGGCCAAAGTAAATCCAAAAGATCAAAAGTTGATGGATTTGGTCGAGAACACCTTGTGGAACCGTAACATGAAGGAAGTGACGTTAGATGTTGTCGATTTGTTGGTTCGTCAAATCTATTCGGGCATTCGCACGTATGTCGTCCAATCTGTGGAGTTGAAATTCAACTGCTTCTTCTTGATGCCGTTGTTGAACGACTTCTCGCACCATTTAAGAAACGAAATGGAAGACGCGTTCGACGTCAACTTGGATTTGGTATTTAACGTGAAGAACGTCCGCTTGGCTTTGGAAGAGAGACAACAAAAGTTAGAAGCTGAGTTGGAACAAATGGAACACATCCAATCGAAGTTTGCGAGCATTCACTCGCAACTCGAGGTGCACTCTGGAGCCTCGCCGGCAACGGTCGCGGCAGCGCAAGCGGCCAGAAATGGAACGTCATTTAGAACCGCCGCGGATCGTGAGATGCAAATTTCCTCGGATTCAGTGAAGGCCGCGCAAGAGATGGAAGCCGGCATCGCGCACGCTAAGGAACAGTTTGCCCACTATTCGCCAACCAACGCCGGCGTGCGCCAACAGGGCAAGACGATGAATTCGCCGGGCACGGTTCAGTCTGGTAAATCTGGCATCCGAGGCATTTTGTCGCCGCGTAATATCTAATACATTTTTATCCTCTGAGAAGTGGAGAAGTAAAAGAGTTGTATAACCCATTGTTTCCCTCGAGGCGAATGATAATGCGCTGGCATTCGCTTTACGAAAATTTTATTTATGTGTGTGTGAGTGATGTGAAAGAAACCTCGAAGTAGAAAAGAAAGAAGAGCAAAGCTTAGTCAAAAAGGTTCTGATAATATAAGAAGCTCGAGTGCAGTAAGAATATGAATGAATGAATGATGTTTAATATTTATAATCGATTAAAATTTATCACATCAAATCAATGAAGACGCGCCGTACCCGCCACGACCATGATCTTGATTCGGTCTATATCCAGTTTGTCTTGCTTGACCTGTACCACTTCTCGCAACAGTCCTCGAAGGTGCTCCGGGAGAATCCGAGGATATCCCTGTCCCTCCGTACGAAGTCTTGTAATTGTGCAAGTTCGAGTTTTGGTTGACGTCAACCCGAATGCTATTAAACGCTTCGGCGGGAATTAAATTCCCGCGCTTTATATCCCACAATTCTTCCGGTCGTGGAGCATCGAACCCGATTTTCGCGTAGCACATACCCAACGAGTTCACTCGCCAAATTGAACACGGTGCACCGCCACTCCCTTCGTTACTCCATGCTATTTTAGGCGCGACTGACGGACGTTCGCACCATATTTCCGGGACGCACCGGACGTTCGTTTTCGCAATCGAAGGCGCTTCCGCGCTGCTTGTGAACACCATGCCTAAAGCGATATGACCGGGCGGGGCTATCGGTAACCAGGCAAACAACCCCGATGATTTCCACTGTTGCGCAAAAATCTGTCTAAAGCGAACCGGTAAAGGAAATAAGCGCTCAATCATTCTTGGCATATTTTGCGAACCCGTGAGCGCGAACGCGCTGCCGTCATTAACTTCGAACGCGAACGCCCCATCCGCGGCTGGTCCGCCTCGACTGGAGGAGGCAAAATACCCAACGTTTATACGCTCCTTCTTAGACAACTTAGACACATCTGAACTCGACGCAAACGCGGCAACTACGCCCGTTGGAAACCAAGTCGTGCCAAATTTACGACTCCCAGTACCTTCCGAACTCCAACTGCGAGTGAAATTTTTGTGATGAACCAAAGAAACTGCAAAGTTACGAACGACATCGCGTGTAAGCTTTGCATCTGAAGCGGCATCTTTGCGCATCTTTTCTCGGTCAGATTCTTTATGCAAAGATTTTGCCGAGATGTTTGCACGAGCGTCTTCAATGGCTGCCGCTCCGGACGCTTGATTATTGCGCATGGTGTTTGAGCCCCCCATTAAATCGCCAGTCGCAGTGGTCGAGCTGCGCGGGTTTTGCGAAAGCGAGTTGCTCACGTCGCCGGAAAGCCAATCTTCAAAGGCGAGCATTTCCGGTTGTGGAGGCGCAGCAGAATGTGTTGCAGCAGTAACACCAGCTTTCTTACTCCCCAATCCAAACGGGTCGTCTCGAGACGGAACGTGTCCGGATAATTTCGTCGCCGCCGGCGCCGGTTTCTTTGGAGCAATGTCTGGCAACGTCGCCGCCATGCCCATGGACGCCCAATCGCCTAAACCGGTACCGTCGTCAATGGATACGTTTGCAGTTGTATTCACAACTTTTTTCTTCTGTTGGTGAGAAACCGGCTGTTGATCGTATCTGGGGAGTGGTGGACCGGCGCCACCGAGTAAATCGTCGATGCTGTTATTTGAAGACGCTGGAATCACGTCTCGGTTGGATGGGAATTGAGACTCCATCATCATGTTGTTCATGCTTGTGTTGCCATTCGCATTTTGATGGTATTTATGACCACCTCCAACAGCATTCACGCGATCTTCTTCTTCCCACTCCTTCTGCCAATCATCGTCCGGTCCAAAAGCGATTTCAAACTCTTCTCTAGAGACGACGCCGGTACCCGAAACGTTGACTCGTTTCGCCAAATCCAACATTTGCGTCGGTGATAACTCCACGCCTAACCAAGACAAACCGCCGTATAGAGATTCGTATGATAATGAACCAGCTCGTTCCACGTCAAACGCTCGGAAACAATCTAATAAACGCATGCGCTTCCTCTTCAATTGCGCGCGTACACGTGCAGTAAGCGCGCGACTCGCGAGTAAATGAAACTCGTCTGCCGTCGTCAAAGCTTTCGCCAATGGCGTTTCTTGCCACGGAATCCTCGGACGGCGTCTGCAGTTTCGAACGGCATCGAAGAAAGCCGCGCGCTTATCGCACGGTGCTTCCTGTAAAGCGCGGAGAAGTAGAGAAACTTCTCTTTCTTCGAAATCGAGTTGCGAATCGAGAAATCGGAAGCATTGTTCCGCCGTTGCCCCTTGGAACACGCCAGCCGGTGCGTATCTCCTCGACCCTTCCAACAAGGTTCCACCGGCAATGCGCAACGCAACTTGCACGTTCTTAAACTTGACGATATCGCCATTCGATCGTTCGTCGCAATCGGAAAAGTGCATGGCGACGCGAATCGATTCCGCTTCCGCTAAGGAAACGCCAACATAATATCGGCCGTTTTGCAACGCGTAAATATTCTTTTGACGGATGACTCTTTTCAACTCTTCAAACGTAACGCCCGCGCCAGAGGAAGGCAATCCAAGTTTTGCAGCGTCATGGGCTACTTCTTTCGCCAGTTCGGTCAAACGAACTTCGTCGTCATCAACGACGGCATCGATTGCTCTCAAGACATCCTTCAGCTCTCTCTCGTTCAGAGCGCCGGTGCCGCCACCATCAAACATCGAGAAGGCGGCTCGTAAAGCGTCCTCTTGTGCCATCGACAAACGGTTTTGTTGACCGGTACTCGAAGAGCCTTTCGTTAAATCGCTCGCTAATTCGTCTAAATCCGGAATAAGATCCATCACGATGATGGAATTCTTCAATCGTCGATGCGCGTTCAACGCCCATCCAGGTTTGAAGTAATTCTTACTCAACCAACAGTAATCTGGAAACGGTAGCGGATCGGTGTGTTTTAATTTCATTCCTGGTTGGTACACCTTGAACGTTTGCATTTTGTAAAACGGTAACCGCTGCGGCTCGGCGAGATCGTCCAACTTCCAAGCGATTTGCGTCTCGTCATCTCGAGAGTATTTCACAACCGCCGCGGATTCTTCGATGATTTCTTCCATCTTTTCTTCCTCCTTCTCTTGCTCTTGTTCTTGTTCGGTTTCTTGTTCTTGCTCGTTTTCTTGAACTTGTTCGGATTGCAAAACTCTATCGACATTGGCACCGTCGAAGCCGAGATCACCAGCGGCTTCGGAACCGTCGTTGTTCGCGGCTGCCATGGCGACACGTTGTTTTGCTTCCAACGTTGCCGCCTCCATGCGCGTGACATCGGCGACAATATTTCGCAGATGTTCCTTCGCCTTTTCGTTGTGCATGATGATGTGTTCGTATTGTCTGCACAACTGTGCGAGACGTCTTGACGCTGACATTTTTTCAGGAATTGCGTTTTGGACGATGAACGTCACGCGTTCTCGAAACACATCGAGGCACTTTTGCGTTTCATCGGTACATTTATGGGAACCAACTGTCATGTTTCTTTCCAACAAGAGCCGATAGGCGTGTTTCCTCCAGACATTTGCGGCTCTTTGTTCAGCTAATAAACCGGCTTGTACATTTTCTGCGCGCATAGTGTTGATGGTAAGCCACGCTAAGACGTCTCGTAATCGCATTCTCTCTGCTTCGTCGTCCGTCATGGATTGCAATTCTGCGATGCGCGTTTGTGGCAATCGGCCTTCACCAATCGCAACTTCCGTGGCAACGAGTTTGGATACTTCGGGAGTGATGATCAACTCCAGAGTTTGTCCATTTCCTAATCCACGCATACGCCACGCGCCTTGAGCGTAATCTCGCAAAGTCATATCTTTACCTAATGTCAACGCCGCTCGCGACGCTGCAGCTTGTTTGATATCCATCCCAGTCGTGTGCACCTGGTCGTAAAAGGAAAAGCGTTTGGAATACGGCATAGCGGCAACCCGCGCTAAAGGAATCACTTCCCATGGTCCGCGACGCATCAAAATCATTTGTGCGTCGTTTTCGTCGAGAAACACGCATCCTTCTGCCCATTCTAATCCGTTTTCTAATAAGAATTTCGCCACCGCGCGATTACTTTTACCGGTAATTAAAGCGCCAGCATCGATCAACGCGTGCAAAGGTGGCTCTGCGGTTGCGATGGTTTTCAATATATTATCAACGGTCCAGTCCGATGACATGTCGTTACAGGAAACCACGGTTCGGTCACTTAAAGTGGCCAGTACTTTCGCGTCTGTGCCAAGCTCAAATTTCGGAGCGCCCAACTCGGACGGGAGTAAATCCGCTGGAGTTCCCGAGAAACCTAAACGCACGGGGAACAAAACGTCACCACCGAGCTCTTGTCCAGTGGCGGAAAGTTTCATGCCCTGATGCTTCGCCGTTTCCGGGAACACGAAAGTATCTAAATACGTTTCAATGACTTCCGGCACCAATCTCAAGAGTTGATACAATTCTTCAACCTGTTCATGGTCACGCATATCCACGAGATTTAACGGCCACGTTTCGTTTTCGTCGTTCAACCACGAAGGTGAAGATTGGAAAGAAGCATCTAAAGACTGATTCAATTCCACGTTTGAAATGTCCGCGAGTAACGCGTCAAACCCGGAAACTTTGCCGACGTTCAGATGTGAGTGCGTACCTTGATGCGCAGATTTGCGCCTCGCCTCTAGTTGCGCTTTAGCTCTCGCCTCGCCTCTCACGGATTTGCCGGCTAACCGAACCCAATACGCCCACTTAAGCGAACTCGGTCGCTTTTGTTGCGCGCCAGCTTCGTTCGAAAACTGCTCGAGCATGGCTTTCAAAACAATCTTAAAATCGGATCTGCGCAAACCTTCGATGCGATACGCCGCAATTGTCAAGCCGATGACCACGTCTGGGTGCGAAAACTCATTCGTTCTCGAAGGAATATCTTTACCGACAAATGGGACCGCTAACAGTCTTCGAGATAAAGGTACCGACGCCTGCGTCCATTCTTCCAAATTTTTCACGTCGTGTAACGTGAGCAGACCAAACGTAACTCGGTTGATTTTGGACAAGACGTGAGGGAGTAACGCGTTCAACCAGTCTCGCGCGAGGTTCGCCATCTTCACGCCTTCATCTTCGGCTTCGCGTTGTAACTGCGTCGAAGCGCTTCTGTCGCCTCGTAGTAAAAATGCAATGGAAGTTTCATCGTCCATGTTTCTTAACGCACCGTGCGCTCTTAACCATACCGAAATCCATCTCGCCAGGAGCGGTCGCAGCGACTGATGGTACCATTTTCGATCCAACACGCACACGTGCGGCACCGCTTGTACTGCTTTCTCCTTAATTGCATCCGTTATGCGAGTATGAATTAGCTTCAAAATCTCCGTCGCTTCTTGCGAGCCTTGCGCTTCTTTCGTGGAAGGCATAAATCCATTTGTCTCGTTGGACAACGAAAATACCGCGTCCAATAAGAAAAATGGAAGTTTCCAGCGCAATCCATCACCAATCCTTGATTGACAAAAATCTAGCGGGATTCTTTGCCCTAACGGCCAATGCAATTCGGATTTCAACGGGTGCAAAATCAAATCGACTTCGTCTAAAATGAGCAAACCTTGGTGGAAGATTTGAAAAATTTCAGACGCGCAAAATGCCTCTTTTCGCAATGCCTCGAGTTCCTCTTCCGATAAAGCTCCGGCATCGGCGACGCGCTCGGACCTCGATTTGCCTCTTCTTACACCAAACATTTTTGTGACGATATCTTTTGATTGTTTCAAAATACTTGAGTTCATTCTCGATTCTTCAAACGCAACGTGTGATTGATCAAGCAAGTGTAACGCCTCGAGAAACTTCAAGGCGAGTGATTTCAACGCCGTTGGCGAAGTGATCACAATAGCTCGTTCGTCTCTAGCTTTGCGCATAGCATCGAGCAACTTCCCATCGCTCAACGTCGTGTATCGATCAAATTTTAGAGTAACCACTGATCTCCGAATAACGCCTGAATAGGATTTGCGTAAAGTTCCTCGCGAAAACTCAAGTAAAGCGTGCGGCACGACCTGACATACCATTCGTGTATCCGTTGCGAGTAAATATCCAAGTAATGGACACACGACGGTCGTTTTACCTTCACCCATGAGCATTTGCGCGCACTCACCGCCACCTCGCTCAGCGGATTGAACAAATTGTTTCGTCAGTTGAACTTGTCGCTGACGCAAAATAATCGCCAGCGAAAACTCAAACATTAACAATCGGGGATCGTACGTTAAATACGTCGGCGATGGCGTTGCCGGACTTTCCGCGAACGGATCAAGTTCGTCTGCGACAGCTTGCTTCTGCTGTTGCTCGCGGTTCGCCACCACACTCTTTTTAAAGTACGATCTCTTCTCGCACAACATCTTCGCCAAACCTCTCGCGCGTAAACCTAAATCCAAAGCTAACGATGCTTTCCCATCACGTTCGACGGTTTTAGCGCACTTTGATAATGCTAATAACGTATCTGCCGCAGCGGCAGCACATTTTGCACCTTGCGCGGCTCTTGCGGTTAGCAACAACGCTTGTGCGGTTAAATGCAACGCTTGTTTCACCTTGTCTGAAGTTACCCCCGGGGTGATTTTCAACAAATTCTTCTCGCCGTGTTCGCACGCCATCGCTTCCAGTAAATCGTCGTACGTCGCTTCGGCCCACGCGCCCGAGCGCCTTTGCAAACCCAGTCGAAGCATTTCGAAACGGACAGTGGCTGATCTATCCAGGCCGTTTGCGGTTGCCGTAGCGACCATGGCAGCCTCTGAAGCTGCGGCGCGATCGAGCGCAACCTGTTTGGCCAACTTTTCAAGTATCGAGCGCAATACCGCTCGCGCGTTGATCGACGCTTGACCAGCCTTGGACGCTGCTGCTTCGATGGCAATTTGCTCGCAATCGAAAGATGTGAATCCATTTAACGTGAGCTCGTTCGTTGCGACATTCACAGGTTCCTGTTTCTGCTTTGCAATCCTATCCGCGCTCGATTTTAAATCTTGCCGTAATCTTGTCAAGGTTTGTTTCGCGATTGGCGTCGCCGACGAAGGGTGTCTCGACACGTCAAATGGTAACCCTCCGGAACCATTTTCCAAGCAACCTTGGATCGCATCTCCCGCGCGATCGTCCTCGACAGGCACTATTATTGACGCTAAATCGATAACCGCTAACGGCTGCGAGCTTAAATAATTCAAATCGACGGTTGCGAGATTGTTCGCGCCGTACTTTTGCAATACTTGCGGATCGTTCTCGAGCGGGTATTTACGTTGTCGCAACGTCGCCGAAGCAAATCTAGGTAACGCCCACTTCGAACCGTTGAGTAGCGTTTGATACCACGCGTCGATTACCATTTCACAGGCTGGTGGTGACGCGTAGCGATCGCCAATGTAATTCATTTGCGACGGTAAACGGTCTCGATTTTCTTTCAAATACGGTTTCACACGTTTCAAGAGTTGCCCGACGGCGCCGTCTTGCGTAAACATGGCGGAGAGTTTGACGCCTAACGTCCGCTCTTCTGCGCGCGGACACTCCCTCGCAATGTCTGCATTTGCCGCTAACACGCGTAAAATGGACATTAAAGTGCCAGCTTTCTCGCTCTGTTGTTTCGGAACGAATCGTAACAAAGCCCTACCCCACCGATGCGGGTCGTCGCCCGGTAATACGCGCAACTGCACCGTGCTCGTGAGCAACTCAAAGAGTAAAGGGAACCCGTGTTCTTTTTGTAAGGCCAAAGAACCGCTTTCAATCCATTTATTGACAGCGTTTAGGCCGTTACTGCCGTTGACAGAAACATCGTCCGGTCGTGAATAGCTCGATGTCCACCCGGCGAGTTTTCCAAGCGGACCGTCACCGGTGATGGCATCGTCGAACGCGGAGAAATCTTCGATAGAATCGAATTCGCTGTGTTCCGGTATTGGCGGGTAAAAGAGAGGAAATCCTTGCGTTTGTCCTAAACTGTTGTTCAGTTGATCGTTCATTAACAATTTGCGTTCGTGATGAACGAGCAAACGCAAGTAACTGGCTCGATTCAACAACAACGGATCTGAAGCGATGATTTCCTCGAGCGTTTTCTCATCTCTGTTCTTTCTTCGAGTTCGGAGACTCGCTCGTTGCGCTTCCGTGACTCGGGCACTCGCGGTCGTTTGGTCTACAACATCTAGTTCTTCTTCCGCGGTTAATCGGACGTTGGCACTTATCGCACGCCAATTTTGGACGTACTTCAAACACTCGACGGATTCATTGAAACCTAAGCCGGCTAAACGATCCATCGCGGCGGTGCCTTTAGCGGCGCGTAGAATTTTAATTCTAGCCGCGCACGCATCTGGATTCGGATCCTCGATGGCGGCCAGACCTAATGCGTCCCATAATTGCGCTTCTTCGCTCGTAGGATCGTTCTCGCACAAGAGTAAATCGACGAGTTTTTTCACGTCGTCGTATCTTCGAGCCAGGAATCGCATGGTGCACAAATACAACGCCGATGCTAAGGAATCGCATACTAGATGCGCGTGCGAAGCGTGAACCGTGTATACATAATGTTTCGAGTCACCGACAGCGTCGTGCCACGCGATATCCCAACGATCGACGATGACGTCTGCACCTAAACCCTTACTTGCGCCGAGTTTTGCGACAGCGTCAATCGCCGCACGCCTCGGCGCGGCACCGGCGGGTAACAAAACCGCGAGCTGTCCGTCACGAGCTTCTAACAGCATAGCGTGCGGTAAACCAGATAATAAGCGATCTAACATTGGAGTTCTCGCGGAAGCTAAAAATAAACCCGCGTGTTCTTCGCACTCTAACCGCGTTTGTGAACTCGCCGTCGTATCTTTCACGGCGTGAAAGGAAATACCTAATCGAGGGAGTTCAACTCTTCGCACGGGAATGTATTCACTCGCGTTGTTGTTCTTTGAGCCACCAGCTCCACTACCGGTATTTCTATCGACCCAAACGAGCGCGTGTGCCAACCCTTCTACGGCAGCAATCGATCTTGCCAACGCTTTCAACGGATTCTGTCGCGTTTCGTTCGACTCCGCGCGCGGGCTCAGTAAATTCGACACGTCGTCGTTCTCACCTTCCATCTCTTCCACGGAAGAGGTGTGTCCAGCCGCGGCGTACAACAAATCGACTAAAACAAGCGTTCCTTCTGGCATGCTTTGTGGATCGAAATCAAAATCACTCGCGTCTTTCGTCGGCATTGGGATTCTATGAACGATACCTCGCGCGTCATCAACGAATAAACCGGATTTAGAAGTGCTCGCGGAGCCGCTAAAAACGGAGTCGAGCGCGCTGACCGTCGGGTCTTCCTCCGCTGGTGGCGTCGTGGCACCTTTAGCACCTTCTATTTGGACGTAAATGATTGTTCGAGGGTGTTTAGCTGTCGGTCGAGCAGTGCCGTACAAATCTCCGGTAACTTCTGATCGCCAAAACGAGTAATCTTGCAACAACGCTTGCGGGATTATCCCTCGCAAGTGTCGTTCAGGAACAAATGCTTGGCGTCCGAGCTTACTTGAAATGTGTCTCGTTACGACTAAAGATTGCACCCGAGAACCTAATCGAACTGCAGACAGTAAAAATCTTTCGTTCGGGTCCTTCAAACTCGGCTCACCGTCTGGGTCGACATCCGCGAGACACCACGAGGCGTTGGAGGCAAACACCAACGCTCTTCTCCAGCGTCTACCGAAAGACTCGACGCGAAAGACCTGTACCAACGGTGGATCTCGCACGACGACAACTTCGGTGAGCAGTTTATTCGCATTTTCTTCGTCCGCGACCGATGTTTTCGGAACTTTTGTGGCTTTGCCCCACCACCAGGAGGACTTTTGTACCTCGGGCGCGACCACATCCGGCGCGCCGACGCCTCGCAAGGTAGCAATCGGTCCTTTGAACGTTTCGGACGGAAGGAACAACTCAACGCCTTTTAAGAAAGCCGCTGCGGGACCATGGATAATCGGCTCTAATCGGTCCATAATCCACCGTTCTTTCTCCGTCAAACCCGATCCGGAACCAAGACCTACCACGCTCAAAACGTTCATGACTTTCGCGCCCGCGCTGGCATTCGTAGCGTACGGACGGGTAAAGTTGTGCGTCGGCACACGAGGATCCGGATCCCAAATTTCGATATCGTGACGCAAACCAACCAACCTGAGCCACTTACGATGTTCTGTGTTGCGAACTTCCGCGCAGTGAACAACCTCGTCCGAGGCGTCGAATTCAGCGAACGGTGATTTTCCGTCTCCCGTTTTTTTACCAATCTCGTCCGTGTTCTTCAAAACTGTGGCGATGATGGACTTGGAGTTTGAAGCGGCGAGTAAACGTGTGAACGAATCGTCCTCGTCCACGTCGTCGTCGTCTTTCAACATCCTCTGTCGAAACTCTTCGTTCCGTTCTCTCAACACTGAATCTAATGCGGCCACAAAATCGGGCAATTCTCGAACGGCGTTTTCGAGCGGCCGCAAACGGTTTCGTCGGACCGTGAACTCGCCGAGTTGACAATTCACCTCCATCTCTGCGTTTTGCGTCGTCGTCGCCAATAACCATTCCCCATAGTGTTCGCCATACTCTTCCAACAGAACGTTTTTAGTATTCTCCGTTTTCCTTTGCCACTCCTCGGTAGTTTCGTCTTTCGGGTGCGCCACGAACCGGCCTTCGCCAGACAACCGCCATCCTCTGTCATGTGCAGAAGCGTCCGTAGCCTCCTGCTGCGCAGACGGCACCGACGAACTGCTCTCACGCGTCGTCAACGCTATGACGATGCCGTTCATGACATCGTTGCATTCTTTTTCGTTTCCTTTCGCCCACGCGAGCATATTTTTTCGTTGTCGTTGGAACAAATCGAAAATCTCGTTCGGAGGGAATCCTAAATCCATCAAGTTTTCTCCGGTATCTTTCGCGAGTTTTCTATCCATAGATTCGGAACCGTCCGGAGTGTCCAAGAAAACATGGTTAACAAATATGTATGCCTGCGCAGTAAACAGCGTCGTCGCTGCTTCCAAGTCATAGTCTTCAGGTTTTGTCCAATAATACGTGTACGCTAAATGCGCGTGCAACGCGCACGCAGCGCGCACGGCGCCACATTTTGCCGCCCGGTTCAACCAGCGTCGAATAACTGGACGAACGCGCGCGGAAATTACTTTGCTAACTCTTTCTTTTGCATTTTCTAGTGATTTTTTCGATTTCGGTGGTGGCTGAACGCCTCTCGTTCTCATCTTTGGATCTTCGATGTGTTCTTGCTCCATCAGCGTCGTGATAAACGCGAGCATTCGAGTCAAGGCTCGCGTGGAAAACAAAACGCCCGGGACGGCTGGAGCGTCGTGCCTGCCGGTATCGAGTTCTAAACTTAAAGCCAATAACTCTTCCGCAGCATCGATTAAAGGCGCCGGCGCGTGGGAGAGCTCGTGGAATAAAACCCCACACGGTGTCGCCATATGCTGTCTCGTGCTCGCAGGAATCTCTTGGGGGACAAAGACCAACCCGGGCGGTTGCCACGGACCAGGCTCAAACAAAACCGCATCTAAAACTTGTTGGATTTCGTGCGATGATAACGCACGACACCTGATTGCGTCCGCAAATAGTCTCAAAGATAACGGAACGCGGACCATTGGCGCAGTCAAGTACGTCAACAAAAGTTCCGTTTCGCTTGGTTTGAGCAAATCGTCAAACGTCGGCAACGTTTGCAAATGCAAAACGTCCTCCTCCGTATCGATTCGCATGCCGACTAAATTAGACGGATTCCCTCCGGACGGTGGACATCGCGGCCGTTTATCGCCGACGGATTTAGCTAAAAAACCACCTCCGAAGACAGAGCGAAACCCATATATCCTCTTCTTTTTCCCTGTTTTCGGGTCGACATCTTTATCGGCGACCATGCGTAACTCTCGCGCCCAAGGCGCAACTCGCATTTGACGATCGAAAGCGGTGACATTGAGGTTATACGCTCCGGATCTTTCGTCGCGCTCAATCTTCCAATTCAGTTGAGAATCTTGAAACGTCCATCGACGCAAGTCCGGGAGCGAATCGCTCGTCGGTGCCATCAACGCTTTGAACATGAAAACAGAGTCTCGCAACGCCACGAGTTCCGGGTAATGATCCGCCATGTCTCTGTTTTCGCAAGAAAAGTAATTCGACAAGGCATCCGGCGACCGTTCGTAGCCGATCGCTAAGGCAACTTGGTCTAATAATCGAGCCTCTCCCGGGCCGAAAGTCATGCCTTGTTGATCGTCTTCCCATCGAAACAAAGTGTGCGAGGATTGAACGGACTCGGTGAGCGAATGGAAGTAATCTAAAACTTTCGTCAATTTTGTCATTCTTTCCGGGCAGTGAAATCGTAAATACTCCGCCTCCACTGCAAATGGACCGGTATCAAACCCAAATAGAGTCGTCGGGCCTTCGTTGACGCCGTCGTAATGCTCGCAAAAAACGCTCGGGAAATCGCACGGTTTCATTCTCAACGTCGCGTCGGTAATCGCCGCCATGCACGACAACGTCAACAATCGGTTGGCGTCAAACGATCGCGTGGCGGAAACTGACATCGACGCCGTGGCGAAATGTCGTAAACATAAATTCAAAGACCGGGCGAGCTCTAATTGCGTCTCGTACTTTGGTCTCGCCGACCGCCAAAAGCAGTGAGTCTCTCTGTCTTTGTGCGTCAACGGCATCGGACAAGGCAAAACGTGCACGAACAAATGCACCAACAACGCAACTCTGTGCGAATACGAATTCGTAGTCAAATCGGCTTGGTTAGCCAATATGGAGCAACAGTGTGCTGCTTTTCGCATGGCTAGTGCGGCTTCTTCTACGCTAGTGACTATATCTGGAACCATGGACAACTCGACCGGACGAATAATTGGCGGCGGCTTGGCGTCGCCGGCGAGTAAATTCGTCCCGCCTTCGAGCATAATTTTACCGAACAACTGCATGTTGCTCGCATCTCTAGGCGCTATCGGTGAGGCTAACGGTGGCGGAAGTAACGTCGGCCTTCGGGCGTTTGCAGCTCTCAGTCTTGTCGCTTCCACGCACTTCAAAATCCTCGCGAGGATTTCCGGAGGCACCGGTCCGACGTTGCTCGCGTCTGCGTTTTGCCCTCCATTTTCTCGTTCCACCTTGGCTAATTTTTCCGCGTACGGCGTCGCAAATCGAGCTAAAGTTTTACACGCAGTTTCTAGAGCTACGCACGCGGAAGTATTCAGAAGCGAAATTTCAGAAACGTTCCGCAAGGCTTCTTCTAACATGACGTGTCTCACGCCAACCTCGACTAACGCGTTTGCTCGTTTTGGCGGGCATCCTAAAGAGCACAACGCGCACCTCGCAGCTTCTAACGCGCACAAGGAAAACGATAAATCGCCACCGGCTGGCTTTGGTGCAAACTGAACCGTCCGAAGCGGCGTGGCACCAACCGATGCGAATAACGGACGACCGTTCAACATTGGCAACACTTTGGCGTAAATTTGGTCTTTTGCAATCTCAGCCGTTTTCTGCGGATGGACAATCGGTCTAAGTAACAGAGCCCAAGTGGAAGAATCTAAACACATATCCATTGGAATTTCCGTCAATTGCGTCGTCAACCCGTATAAAAATCCATCCGAGGA
>Ga0115557_1000442_pt1 | contig 28594 bp, 40 predicted proteins | sample COGITO_mtgs_1104_FD_87280 | JGI IMG/M metagenome (GOLD analysis project Ga0115557, IMG submission 87280) | Pelagic marine microbial communities from North Sea - COGITO_mtgs_110421 | ecosystem: Environmental > Aquatic > Marine > Epipelagic | place: Germany:Helgoland, sampling site Kabeltonne...
GAGCATCTGACACTCATGGTGGCAAAAGACTTCTGGACTACAGAAGACATGACCGCTGCCAATGCTGCAATCGCAGATAATTCTTAACCCAAACTGAAAGGAGATCACGATGGCCGAGAAACAAACAAAAACCATCACGATCAACGGCACTGAATACAACGCGGATGATTTGACAGATCAACAAAAGGGGATGGTCAATCATCTTGCTGACCTCGAGCGTAAAATTGGATCGGCTCAATTTAACCTCGACCAACTGCAAGTGGGTCACGGCGCGTTTATGGAAATGCTGAATGAATCCCTGGCCGATTCGAACGAAGAATGAGAGTGATGGCCTATGGCAAGAACGGCGACCGAAGCACACAAGCGGATTGATGATTTGGAACCTCGCGTCACTCGAGTCGAAACCCAGGTCGATGAACGGTGGCGCGAGACCATCATCCGCATCAAACGGATTGAAACCATCATGATTTCGGTCGCCGGTGCCATCGTTTTGATGTTGGCATCGATCCTGATAAAAATGGGCTGATATGCTTTGCGTCCTGGTCTTTGTTGGTTTTGGTCACACTTTCATCAACGGCTATGGGGCCAGGTTTTATAAAGCCTGTTATTACGATTGCGGAGAACCTGGCGGCAAGAACGGGCAGTGGTACGATAAACGGTACGTTGTTCACCCCGATGTCCATTGTGCCGCCAGATTTGTGATGGCCTGATCCCTATCAACCGCACCCTTACCATGCTATAATTCACTCGCGGCGGCGCGTTTGAATTGTAAGGGTCAACAAATGATCGCTGAACTTGCCGCGTTCAATGCCGCATTTGCCACGGTAAAAGCCACGATCAACGCGGGTCGTGATATTATGTCTTGTGCCAACTCGATCGGCGATATGATCGGGGCCGAGGAACAAATCAAAGCCAGGGGCGACCGAAAGAAAAGTTCTATCTGGTCGCAACTCGCCGGCAAAGACACAAACGATTTCGAAGAATTTATGGCGCTCGAGCAAATCCGAGAGCAACGCAAGGAATTGATCCAGGCGTTGCAGTTATATGGCCGGCCAGGGTTGAAAGATGATTTCGTTCGGTTCGAGGCAGAGGCGCGAAAGAAACGCAGAGCGCAAGCGGTGGCGGCGGAAAAGAAAAAACAAAAGATTCTCGAGTGGACGGCCGGCATTGTTGCCGTTCTTGTTGGCCTGGTTGGATTGGCCATCGCTCTTTGGCTCATTGGGAAGGGGCAAGGGAAGTGGTGAATGAGAATGCTGCAAATCGGACAGATGAAGTGGGCGGTCTATTCGGAACGGGGTTTTGTTGTTATAATCACTCGAGATCGAAAGATCGCAGAGAGTTTTTTGGGAAAAGAAGGGTTTCGAAATGATTGATAAATTGATCGAACCAGTAAGCGACATCCTGGGCAAGTTCATCCAGGACAAAGACCAAAAGGCAGCGTTGGCTCATGAAATCGCCACAATGTCCGAGCGTCACGCGCAAGAAATTGCGTTGGCGCAAATCAGTGTAAACAAAGCCGAGGCATCGGCGGGGACATTCAGAGGCGGATGGCGTCCGGCCGTTGGGTGGGTTTGCGCGTTGGGGTTCGGCGTGAATTTCCTGATTTCACCGATTGCCGCCGGTTTCGGATTCATCGTGCCGCAAGCGGATGTTTCGACAATGATGCCGGTGTTGATGGGTCTTTTGGGCCTGGGCGGAATGCGCAGTTTCGAAAAGTCGAAGGGCATCAAATAGGATGGATTTCGATTTTGACCTCATAAAGAAAACGGTCGGAGTGGCCGGCGCAGTTATTGCGGCGGTTTCCGGTGGCGTTACTTTATCCGGCAAACTCGGATGGGGTCTATTCGATCGGCCGATCCTGGAATGGTCAGCGGAGCATTTTGAAATCAGCGATGGCATGATCGAGGATGGTTTCAAGGTTGTTGTCGCCAGGCAAAAGTTGCGCGATGATTGCGAGGTCACGGGGTTCACGGTCGAGATCAGAGATTCCGATTTTGTTGTATTCCCTGCAACGCCATCGGTCACAAAGTTCTCGGGGCCGGCAAGTGATAAAATCGATCGGTTCGGATATTACGTTTTTATCCAGGAAATGGATGTTCACAAAGTGGCCGTTGGCGAGGCAACCTTGCTCGGCCAGGTGAAATATAAATGTCCGGAAGGTCAGAAAATCGTCACTTATCCAGACCACGAAAATCTAAAGTTCATCATCGAAGGAATGTAAGGATGAAACAGAATTTTGATAAATGCCTCGAGATGCTATTGAAGCACGAAGGCGGTTTCGTAAATCACCCGCGTGATCCAGGCGGGGCAACAAACCTCGGGGTCACGAAAAAGACATATGAAACCTGGATCGGGCATTCGGTGTCGATCGATGAGATCAAGGAACTCACGGTTGAGGATGTCGCGCCGATCTACAAGGCTCGGTATTGGGACGCCATAAGAGGAGATGAGTTGCCATCTGGTCTCGATTGGGCGGTTTATGATTGGGCTGTGAACTCCGGACCGTCCAGGGCAGCGAAGGCGCTACAGAAGGCGGCAGGGGCATCACAGGATGGAAAGATCGGGCCGATGACCCTTAGATCGATCGCAAACAATGAGCCAAAGGATTTGATCGAGCGGGTTTATCATTCCAGGCAAACATTTTACGAGCGGCTCAAGACGTTCGACACATTCGGCAAGGGTTGGACGCGGCGGAACAAAGAAACCCTCGAAACCGCTCTTGAAATGATATGATCGAGGTCGGGATGTCGAGAAAGGGTGAACTCACGATCACCTCGGATGGCATCCTGATTGCCCATGTTTGGTTGCCGGAAAAGGATCGTTTGATCCTGGTGACGGAAATACTCAAGAGCCTAAAGAAAAACCCTGCCACGATGGGCAGGGTGAGTTGAGCATGGTGTGCTTGCATGGAAGTTTAATTATACCTTTTTTCCTGTAAAAACTCAACCAAAGACCCTCTCAGATCGGGTTCACCCCAAAAGAAAATCATCAACAGGGCAAAGCCAACCCAAAAACCGGAAGCCACCACCGGCGATCCATAAACCTTTTTTTGCACTTTATCACTCATCGTCATATTCCTTTGCTTTTACGCCGAGGCCATCGCATCCCTCGCAACTGCCCATCGCGGTGTCGATATATCCAATATCGCGGTTGAAACTTTGGGGTTTGTAAACGTCGATCTCGACCTCACCCCAGCCATCGCAATCGCGGCAATTCTCGGCCTCGATCCAGATGTCGTTGCCATGTGAAACCCATATGCCGGTGGCGTCCCGCCTGATCGTTGTCATTTTTCACCTCTCAACCATTTGAGTTCATCGAGCAATTCCAATTTGTGCTTTGTCGCGGCCTCGAGTTTTTTTGTCAGCCTGGCGATCTCATTGCGCTGCACCGAAATTTTGGATTGCGCGGCGGCATATCGACGATTGAGGGAATCAAGTTGGCGCTGGGATTGGGCGTTTTGGTTTATCGCCATCGTCATATCATTTAACGACATATGGAAAATCCTTTGGGGTAAGTTCCGGCAAATCTTTCGCCGGTTCGTTTTCGCTGGTCATCGCCCGAATACGGAAAAAGCCGCGATGCTCGGGAAATGTATTCATGTACCATCGAGCATAATATGGCCGGTGATTGTTGTTCAACTTAAACGTCGATCGACCCTCATCATCGGCCTGGTCTGTTTCCCACCGGATGCGTTCGAATATGGCGTTGGTCGAATAATTGTTAAAACCTCGAGAGACCATTTCGCGGGTGAATTTAACGAACAACCGCCAAACCTGGGGATGAGCCTCATGGAACTCTTTGGCCGCATCCTCGAGTTCATCTTTGCGGGTTTTGGTTTGAGTGAATAAATCCATTTTAACGGTTCCTTTCATGCGCCAGGCGTCCAAGCCGGTTGGCGAGTTTCTCAAGATGATCGGGGTTCACATCGGGTTTGTCAGCGATCGCAGTGTAAATCGCGTTGCACAGTTGCTCAGAGGGCAGCGCAGAGGCGGCGTCATAAAGCATATATCCCGGCGCGATGTGGGGGTTGATCTTTATTGATCGCGGGGTTGGTTTGCATTTGAAAAACATATTTATGGCCTTTCCAGGATTTCGAACTCGCACAATGACGATGGCTCTGGCCACCAAACCGTCCAGGCAAAATCCATTGTCGCACTTTTGCCGCGCTCTGGGGACATTGCGGGACGCCAAGACAGGGGCATCACATATCGAGGGCCAGTTCTCTTGAACAATTCAAGCCGGCGACCGGCGTTCCAATATGTAGCTTTCAGCAACATTGCGAATGGGACGCCAAACATCCTGGATCGTTCGATGAAATCCACAGAAATGTTGAATGGTGGATTCGTGACGATCATATCGAACTCAGGGTGGTTGTCGGTTAAAAAGTTTTGGCCAGGCGTTCCAAAACCTCGATCGTAAAGGTCGGTCGATTCAACCGAAAAACCACGATCCAGGAAAACCTTGGAGATTGCGCCATCACCGCAAGCCGGTTCCCAGATGATTTTGTTTTTCCAGAACGTATCCGGCAAGGCATCGATCAATGCGATCGTGCATTCCGATGGCGTTGCATAGAAATCAGACTCATTGCGTTTGTTTTTATCGGACGCGCCACCGATTATCGTTGAGGCTCTCATCACGGCACCATGACCAGGATGGCAAACAATGTGCCGAAAAGGGCAATGGCACCGAGGATGTCACCCCAAATGCCGAGATCACTTTCGAGTTGCTCGATCATGCGTTTGAGTTGCTGGAACTTTGTCATTTTATTCAATCCTTATTCAGTTGATGGGGTGAGAATATAGGTGGGAGATATATTCGTCAACGACTATTGTTGACCTCGCGCATATGTTTGATAAGTTGGGGCCATATATAGTGGAGCAAACCCGATGGCATACAAGAATTTCCTAATCAGCATCCGCGAGGATGTGATACAATCAATGAAGAAGCTGAAAAAAGACACGCGCGTTCCGATGAACGTTCACTCGGAACAATTTCTGATTGAAGGTTTGCGGCAATACGGGATCAACCTGCCTGATTATCAGCCGGTAATCGATGAAGGCAATGAGAAAGATGGTTAATCCAAAAACAAAAGGTTCCTCATTTGAGCGATTAGTCGCAAAAGAATTAGAGGATTTATTGGGCATTCGGTTCGATCGAAACCCATTCGAGCAGCAACGCCAGGCGAATCAACCCGATCTTGTGACCAGGTTGCAATCCTGGCCATTCTCGATCGAGTGCAAACGATACAAAGGCGGATCATTTATGCCGGCCTGGTGGAAGCAATCCAAAAGCGCGGCAGAGGCTCACGGCAAGTTGCCATGCGTGATCTACAAGTTCGACCGGCAACCGATATGGGTCGCGGTCAGTTGGGAAGCCATCGGCGCAATGAACGGCGTCGAATACAATGAGGATGACCTGGTATTCATGAACCTCGAATCATTTGCGTTTGTGGCGCGGGAAATTATGTCAGCGGAAAGAATCAGCAATGGATAACTATAACATGGAAACTTTCGTTTATTTCGACCTGGAAACAATACCAAGCCAATCGCCGGCGTATCTCGAGCGATGCCTGGGCAAAGTGAAGCCACCGGCATCGATCAAGAAACCGGAGTCGATCGAGAAATGGTACGCAGAGAGCGCAGTAACGGCCGCGCAAGATATGTTCGACAAATCATCGTTCGATGGTGGCCGAGGGCATATTTGCACAATCGCCTGGGCAAAGAACGATGGCGAGATCAAATGCTTTCACGCCGCAACCCTCGAGGAAGAAAAGCCATTGTTGACCGCGTTTTTCAATGACCTCGATCCATACCATTCCCAAACCCTGATCGGTCACAACATCATCGGGTTCGACATTGGGTTTCTACGCAAACGCGCGGTCGCGCTGGGCGTCAAATTGCCTGGGCGAACAACATTCCCGCGCGATCCGAAGCCCTGGGACAAAAACCTCAAAGACACGATGATAATGTGGGCCGGTGGCGGAAAAACAGTCGCGCTCGATGAATTATGCGACATCATGGGCATCAAGGGCAAAGACGGGTTCGATGGGTCGATGGTTGCCGATGCCTGGCGCAATGGCGAACACGGCAAAATCGCAGAATATTGCCAGGATGATGTGATGCGCGTTCGGGAAATCCACAAGCGGTTCATGGCGGTCGATTGGTGATGAATGAATTTGCAAAACTAACTCATCCGATGCGATTGGCGATTGGATCGATCGGTTCATGTATTTCTAAGAGCGCGACACCTGACGTTTGGGAGTTTGTCATCAACAAAACCCTCGAGGGCAAATATGAATCGGTCGCCGAATACCTGGTCGATCTGGCGATCGAGGAATCATTCAAAGGCAAATAAAAAAACCCCGAGGCAATTAAATCCTCGGGGTTCGTCCATTCAAGATTCAAGCCGCAAATCTAAAATGGAATCTCATCGTCCAGGTCAGCCGGTGCTGGGGGTGATGGTGGAGCCTGGAAGTTCTGCGCAGTCACCGGAGCGGGGGCAGAGGGCATCGGATCAGGATGAACCGACATCGGGGCCATCTGAGCCTTGAAGCGTTTCAAGCCAGCCTCAACCCGATCTTTCATCCGCTCGGAAAGCAACTCGAACGAATTGTTATCCTCGGGCAGCGAGTTGATATATAGAATATCGCCGGAAGGTGACAAAGGTTGTTGACCCCGACCCAATGGCATCATCGCGCCGATGTTTGCGTATTTGCCATCCTCAGAGTGAACGATCGAGATTTGCAAAGGTTTCCCCAAAACACTTTTGAGATCGAACCCGCCGAGTTCCTCGGCAGTGAATGACCGGCCGCGCCATGCCTCGAGGTCTTTGCGGAGCCTGGCCTTTTCATTCAGCGAAACAGTGTAATTTTGCATCATCAAGAATGGGCGGCCATCCGCCATATTCTCATCGATCTCGAAAGCCAGGTGAATTTGGTGCTTGTCACCATAGTTCGTTTCCTGGATGCCCATGTTCAAAAGGCGGGTGCAGACAGCGCGATAAACGCCGACAGGGGCGAGTTCATAGTCGCCGGATGTTTGTGATACTAGCATTTGTATTCCTTTTCTATTCACACGCAATATATGGTGAATATATTGCTCGGCTATATTCGGGGTTGATTTCGTCGGTGTCAAGCGTCAAATTGGGTCTCACCAAACAGAGGTGAAAAGCATGGAAAAAACATTTTTAACCGGATTTGGGGCATACGATACAAAGATCAAAACAGGCGAAACGTATCAAAACCTCGAACTCAAGGATGTCGCAAGACTAACCAGGACGCCATCGGCCAAGCCGAAAGAACAATCCCAATGGGCGATTTTCTCAACGTATAGGGATTTCGACGCCAGGTCACACGATCGGCAACGTGAGGCCGGAGATTACGTTGCACTCGCCGGCGACATCGACACCGGCAATCACGCCAAAGCCGAAATCACCAAAGCCATCCTCGAGGTTTGCGGTGACGTTTATTTCCTGGTCTACTCGACATCCGGATCAACCGCCGAAAACCGAAAGTGGCGATTCATCATTCCCGTTCGCGCCAATGTTCCTGGCGGTCGATACAGTGAAATTCAACGCGCGTTATTTGATATGATGGCCGATCGAGCCATCGAGTGCGATCGAGCCTTAACCAGGCCAGGGCAATGTATCTATTTGCCGAATGTTCCAATGGATAAACGCAACGCGGCGGCGATCCCTCACTTTTACGAATACGAGGTTCACAAAGGGCCAAGCGCGTTCGTTTGGGAAACGTCCGATGTGGCCGATCGGGAATATCAAAACACCCTGGCCGACCAGGAACGCGAACAAGCCGCGCTCGAGGCGGCAAAGAAACGCGCAGAGGAACGCAAAGACCCATTCGGGAACCAGGACACCGAAAGCGTTGTTGATGCGTTCAATGAGCGTCACACGGTGGCCGAGTTGCTCGAGAGGTATCAATACGCCAGGCTCGGACAGTCCGATCAATATCAATCGCGCTATCAATCGAGCGGATCATTCGCCACAAAGGATTTCGGCAAATATTGGGTCAGCCTCTCGGCATCCGATGCCAACAATGGCCTGGGGCGCGGCAAGGATGGATATTGCGCCGGCGATGCGTTCGATCTCTTTGCCCATTACGAACACAACGGCGATTTCGTCGATGCAGTCAGAAAATACGGCGAGGAAATAAATCCTGCCAGGCCAACCGCAGCGCAAGTTCTAAAGCCAATCCTGGGTTCCTGGGAAGGTGAGCCGCTAAATGAAACCTCACCAAGCGGATCGGGAGGAAACGCGCCTGGTGAGGCCAGCGGCATGGCAGTTGTCAATGGGTCTGGAGACCAGTTCAAACTGCACCGCATTTTTACCTTAGCAGATGCCGAGCCGGTTTTGAAATCATCTTATTTGATTAAAGGATGGCTCGGCAGTTCACAGATGTCGGTGATCTATGGGCCATCGAACGTGGGCAAATCGTTCTTTTGCCTGGATATGGCGTTCGCAGTTGCAGCAAATCAAGAATGGAACGGTTGCCGCGTTCGAGGTGGGCCGGTGCTATACCTGGCAACCGAAGGCGGTCAGGCGTTCAAAAACCGCGTTTATGCGCTGAGAAAGAACAAAGGCGTTTCCGATGCGCCATTGTACGTCAGGCCATCACCGATCGACCTATTGAGGGCCGAGGTTGATTTGCCGGCGTTGTCCGAGTTGATTAAAGAGATCACCGCCAAATCAGGCGAGATCGCTATGATCGTGGTCGATACGCTATCGAGGGCAATGGCCGGCGGTAATGAAAACGGGCCAGAAGACATGACCAGGTTCATTGGCAACCTCGATGTGTTGCGTGATCTCACCGGCGCACACATCATGGTTGTTCACCATTCCGGAAAAGATACCGCAGCCGGTGCAAGGGGGCATTCGAGCCTTAGGGCGGCCTCGGATTCAGAGATCGAACTCGAACTGGCCGATGGCGGGTTGAAGCTGGTTAAGACCACCAAACAGCGCGACATGGAGCCAAAGCCACCGCTCGGGTTCACCCTGGGCGTTCTCGAACTCGGCGAGGATGAGGATGGCGATCCGGTGACAACCGCGTTTATCGAGATCGCGGATCAGGCCGATGTTGATGACCTCAAACGATCGCGGCCAGGCGGTGACAATCAGATCGCGGTGATCGAGGCGTTCAAACAGTTGCGAAGCGATGGCGTTGGAATGGCAAACCCTGGCGGCACCGGATGGCCGGCACCTGGGGCGTTCTGGGCCATCCCCGAGGCCGACCTAAAGAAACACGCCAAGGGTAAATTGAGCGACAAATCCAACCCTGATTCGGCCTATTCGGGGGCGGTCAAATCGATGGTGAAGTCGGGATATATGGCGCGAAATGAGGGTTTTTTGTGGATTGTAGCCAAGGAAGGAATGGTCGGATAAACTACAAATGCACATATCAAATGAAAACAAACACTTAACCTTTGGAATCTGTAGTTTTTGTAGTCATTTGTAGTTCATTTGTAACAACTACAAAAACTACAGATCACCTTTAGGTGTCTGTAGTTTGTAGTTACCGGAATTTTTGTAGGAGAGAAGAACATGGAAAAACAGATCAGAGATCAAGTGATCGCAGAGGCGAAAGAACTCATCAACGGCGATCGGAGAGAGCAATACGGAGACAGCACATTCCAAGCGATGGCGATGATGTTTACCGCTTACCTGGGCGTCGAGGTGAAGGCGTACCAGGCGGCAGAGATGTTTGCGTTGGCGAAGATCGCAAGGAACCGGCACAAGCCCAAGTTGGATTCATATGTCGATGGCATCGGATACCTGGCACTCGCGGCAGAGGAGGCATTTGGAAACGATGCCGATTTGTGATAAATAAAAACGGGGGTGGGGGTATGCCTCACCCGCGCCAATTACTTCTGAGGGGTGGCCATGCGCGTTTCGATAAAGTCTGACATGAGGCGGTTCAAGAGAACGATGAACACCATCGAGAAAAAAGAGTTCCCGCTAATCGTTCGAAACTCTTTGCTCGACACCGGCGTGAAGGCGCAAAGCAAATTGCGGAAGCAAACTTATGGCAGGGCATTCACCTCGCGCCAAAAGCAATTCACCAAGGTGACGACATCCCTGGGAACCGGATCACCCGTCAAGTTCCAATCTGGCGCGGCGTTAAAGAAAGGCGTCGAGCGCAGAAAAGAAATTGTAATTTTTGACAGAACGTCCAAGCCGTATATGCAGCGTCACGCCACCGGTGGGACGAAAAGACCGGTCAGCGGTAGGAACATCGGCATCCCTGGTCGGACAACGGTTGAGCCTAAGAGAACGGGCCGAGGGATCAGAAAAAGTTTGAGACCCACCGCCGTCCTCGATCAAAAAAAAGCGTTCCGGACTAAGGTGGGCGGCCAGGATGTAATTGCAAGGCGGAAGGGCAAGGCAAAATATCCCATCGAGATCATGTATATCATGGAGCCGACAGCAACCATCCGGAAGACCTACAAGTTCTATGAGGATTCCGCGCTCTCGTTTCGCACTCAATTTCCTCTCGCATTTCGCCGGAACTTCAACGCGAGAATGAAAAAAGTTCTCAAGACAACATTCTAACCAGTATCGATGGGGGGTGGCCAAAGGTACTTCCAACCCGCAAGATTTGCGGGTAACGCGCGACCCCGATAGTTTCTCAGGCACAGAATTTCAAAAAATCCAAGGCAATAGGGCCGACCTTTTGGGTTCCCTTGAAAATAACGGGCTTGCAAAAATGCAACGCGCCGGCGATATTATAGTTCAGAAATATAAAAGTGAGGGAGATCGATGGCATCGCCTAGTTATGAGACCGCCAGGGTTCGAAAGTTGCAGGTCGAAACCGCATTGGCGGAAATGGATTTGGCCAAAGCGCGGCGGGAATATGTTTCGGCCTCGGATGTTCAACACGTTTGGGCGGATGTCCTGGCGAACATGAAATCCAAGTTGTTGTCGATGCCGACCATCCTTGCGCCGATGTTGGTCGATCTAAAAGACGCGAGTGAAATAAAAGAGATCATCGACAAAACGGTGATCGATTGCCTGGAGGAATTGACATCTTATGACCCACAAATCGAAGTCGCACCCGATGATGGTGGAAGCGATGAGGGAAGCGGCGAGAAGCGCGATCGCAACCCTAAAGCCGCCACCCCGACAAAGCGTAAGCCAGTGGGCCGACCTCGAAAGGCGTCTATCCAGTGAGGCATCGGCGGCACCTGGTCGCTGGTACACTGAGCGCACCGAGTATTTGCGGGGCATCATGGATGCGGCCAGTGATCCCAGCGTCACCGAGATCGTTGTCCAGGCGGGGGCGCAGCTAGGAAAAACCGAGGTTCTGTTGAATGTGATTGGTTTTCACATCGCTCATGATCCCGCGCCGATCCTGGTTGTCCAGCCGACCGGCCAAAAGGGGATGGCGGAAACATTCTCGAAAGACAGACTCGCACCGATGTTGCGCGACACGCCATGCCTCAAGGGTAAGGTGAAAGACCCTCGATCGCGTGACAGTGGCAACACAACTTTGCAGAAGAATTTTCCAGGCGGTCGAATATCGATGATCGGCGCAAATTCGCCGGCGCAACTTGCATCGAGGCCGATCAGAATTGTTTTGCTCGATGAAACAGATCGTTTTCCGGCATCCTCTGGATCGGAAGGTGATCCGATCGAACTTGCCAGGAAACGATCGGCGACATTCTGGAACCGCAAAATCTTGATGGTTTCGACGCCGACGAACAAAGGTTCATCGATCATCGAAGAAAGATATTTGGCCAGTGACCAGCGGCGATATTTTGCTCGATGTCCTCATTGCGATGAGGCTCAGATTTTGGAATGGAAGAACGTCCAATGGCAAAAGGATCGGCCGGAAACCGCCGGTTATGTTTGCGATGGATGTGGGGTTTTCTGGTCGGACGCGGAAAAGAACAAAGCGGTTCGGAGCGGCTATTGGGAGCCGAGCCAAAACTTTCATGGCATTGCGGGTTTTCAGATTTCGGGCATTTATTCACCCTGGATCACTCTCGAGGATGCGGTTCGAGATTTCTTGAAGGCGAAGAAATTGCCGGAAATGCTCAAGGTTTGGACGAACACATATCTCGGCGAAACATTCGAGGTTCAAGGCGATGGCGTCGAACAGGATGACATTCCAGGCAAAGAATCATTCGACAAAGAGTTCTTGCCGGATGAATGCGTTCTCATCACCGCCGGCATTGATACGCAGGACGATCGCCTCGAGATCGAGATCGTTGGCCACGGCCGAGACCAGGAAACCTGGTCATTGGATTATCGGGTTTTATATGGCGACCCATCATCGCCTCAAGTTTGGGGTCAACTCGATGCTGTATTGTCGGAAACCTGGGATCACCCTCGAGGCGTTGAGATGCCGATTCGATGTGCCTGTATTGACTCGGGTGGCCATCACACGAACGCGGTTTACACCTTTGTGAAACCTCGAGAGGGCCGCAGGGTTTTCGCAATCAAGGGCGTTGGCGGCGAGGGGAAGCCGCAGGTAGGAAAACCCTCGAAAAATAACCGGCAATCTGTTAGACTGTTTCCCGTGGGGGTCGATGGAATTAAGGAATTGGTGTATTCGAGATTAAAGATCAAAGAGCCAGGGCCAGGGTATTGTCATTTTCCCCAGGGTCGAGGTGATGAGTATTTTGCGCAGCTAACGGCGGAAAAGATGGTCACTCGGTTCAAAAAGGGTTATAAGAGGCGAGAATGGGTGCAAACCCGTCCTCGAAATGAGGCTCTTGATTGCCGCGTTTATGCGATTGCAGCGTTGGGAATTATGAATCTCAATTTGAACAGTTTGGCAAATCGTTTCGCAAAGGCGGCAGAGCGACAGGATGAACCGGATGAAAAGGTAGAGGTTTCAACGGCGAAGGCCGTGAGGCCATCACAGAGACAGATGCCGAGGCCAGGCGGAAGTTTTGTGAACTCTTGGAGATGATGATCGATGGCGAATTTATTTGATGCCGCAAATGCACCGACAACGGAACCGCTCGAAATTGTTGTCGGTGATTTCATTCAATGGAAACGCACCGATCTCGGAACCGATTATCCAAACAATTTATTCACCGCGACCTATGTCGCCAGGATCACAGGCGGCGGGGCAAGCGAAATTCAACTCACCGGCACAGCGTCCGGCGATGATTATTTGTTCTCGGCCGATTCTGTTACATCGGCGGATTTCACTCCTGGATATTATCATTGGCAACTCGAGATCGTTCGGAACGCGGATTCTGAGCGGATCGTCATCGAGCGCGGGACGTTCGAGGCGATTGTTGATCTCGATGTCAATAATGTTGACCCGCGAACTCACGCGGAAATCATGGTCGATAAGATCGAGAGCGTATTGCAAAACCGCGCGGATGCGGATGTTTCCAACTACTCGATCAACGGCCGTTCCCTGGTCAAATTGTCGATCGATGATCTTTTGAGGTGGCGAGATTATTATCGAACCGAATTGGCGATGGAAAAAAGAAAAGAACGGATGCGACGAGGCAAATCGACCGGCGCAACGATCAAGGCGAGGTTTTAGATATGGGCGTTTTTGATTTTCTAAAGAGAGATGCAAAGCCGGTGAAACGCCGCTCTTTCAAGGCCGCTCAAACTGGGCGGTTGTTTTCTGATTTTGTGGCATCTACTCGATCGGCGGATGCGGAAATCCGGCCGGCTCTAAAATCGATCCGGCATCGATGCCGCGACCTGGCGCGGAATGATGAATATGCCAGGCGGTTTTTGACGTTAATCAAAACGAATGTCGTTGGCGAAAAGGGCGTGAGCGTCCAGGTTAAGGCGAAAAACGCAGACGGAACATTCGATTCCCCAGGCAACGCGATCATCGAGAACGCATTCAAAGCCTGGTCGCGCAAAGGCGTTTGCACGGTCGATGGCCGGTTTTCCTGGAAAGATGCGCAGCGTTTTGCGGCCGAGGCATTGGCGCGTGATGGTGAGTTGTTGGTTCGCCTGGTTACTTATCCAGGCAATCAATTCAATTTTGCGATCGAGTTTCTCGAGGTTGATTTGCTCGATGAGGATCAGAACGAGGATTTGCCAAACGGGAACAAAATCCGGATGGGCATTGAGATCGATCAGTTCCACCGGCCGGTTGCTTATCATCTTTTGGCCTCACATCCAGGCGATGCGGAATATGCGACAACCCTGGCGAAAAAGAGAACTCGGATTTCGGCCGAAAAGATGTTGCACATCTATGCGCCAGACCGCGCACAACAAACCAGGGGCGTTCCTTGGATGGCGGCAGCGGTTGCGCCATTGAAGCAGCTAAACGGCATGAGAGAGGCCGTCCTGGTCGCTGAGAGGGTATCAGCGTCCAAGATGGGTTTCTTTACCTCACCGAGCGGCGATGATTTCGTTGGCGACGATATGGAAAACACTTACACGCCTATCATCGAGGCCGACCCAGGGACATTCCACCAACTAGGGCCAGGCCAGGATTTCAAGACCTTTGACCCATCCACCGGCGCGAACAATTTTGCCGATTTCGAAAAAGCGGTTTTGCGGGGCATCGCCTCGGCATTGGGCGTTTCATATGCCTCGATTTCGAATGATTTGACGCAAACATCCTATTCCTCGATTCGCCAGGGCGCACTCGAGGATCGTGATTTTTACAAGGTTTTGCATGATTTCATGATCGAACACTTTGTTCAGCCGGTCTTTCGGGCCTGGTTGATGGCGGCGATGGACAATGGCGCAATCCCGATTCCACCAACTCGGTTTGATAAGTTCGCCGATAATTGCGAATTTAGGGCGCGGGGTTTTGCCTGGGTCGATCCGCAACGCGAAATGAACGCATCGGTCATCGGCCTCAATTCCGGTATTCTATCGATGCAGGACGTTGCGAACCAATACGGTCGGGACATCGAGGATGTTTTCGACCAGATCGTTCTCGAGAGACAGATGGCCGAGGATCGCGGCATCGAGATCGCATTCCAACCGTTCGGCGGCGGTCAGTCTGGATATGGGCCAATGAAGTTCATGCCGGCAATGGATCAGCCTGATGAGGATGAGGGCGATGGCGACTGATTTCCCCAAAAAAGGCGACGATCTCAAGATTTCTTTGCGGAACTCTGAATATCCGCAGTTCGATCGAGGGTTCGCTGAGAACATCAAAGAGTTCAATCCTGATGTTTGGGATGCCGGCGGCAACATTCGAGGCAATGATGCGTTCACCCTTTGGGGCCGAGCGCGTGATGGGTCGGAAACCGAGGGGGTTTTGGATTGGATCAAAGAGCGTGAAGCCTGGGCCGCGCGGCACTTTGGCGATGGTGAACAATTTGCCGGCGGCGACCTCGAGCCAAATTTGTCCAATGTTGGCGGCGTTATCGCACAGATCAAATGGGGCGTGATTGGCAACCTGGGCGAACAGGTGATGAAAGATGTCATCCTGGAATTGGTCAAAAAACTCGAGGGCAAAAAAGATCGAGCGATCGAGGATTTGAGCGACACCGCAAGAAAGACCCTCGAGAACAAGATCGAGGAACACAACGCCGATCACGGCGATGATCCGACAACCCGCGCAACCCTCGGAATGTTGTCCGAATGTTACTTTCGAGGCATTGGCGCATATAAGACAAATCCAGGCTCGGTTCGGCCTGGGGTGGCATCACCGGAACAATGGGCTATTGCTCGGGTCAATTCTCTGCTATTCTGTTTGAGAAATGGCAGGTTTCAAGGCGGCAAACACGACACCGATCTTTTACCGGAAGGGCATCCGGAATCTACAAAAGGTCAAGATGAGGAACGAAAAATGGATGAACAACGTCACATCAAGAACGTGACCGAAACCGATGATTCATATATCGTCGAGTTTGGCAAATCCGAAGAAATGCCAGAAGTTGAGGCCGAGGTCGATGTCGAGATCGAAGCCGAGAACGGTGGCCATGTCGAGGAAGAACGCAAAGCGCCGGCGGAAATGGAAACCCGCAAGTTGGCGATGCGTATGGATGCGGAAATGGATTCCGAGGATGATCGGCGGATGTCGATCTCGGTTTCCAGCGAGGCACCGGTCGATCGGTCATTTGGCGTCGAAATCCTGGATCACAACGATCGATCCATTGATCTTTCATTCTTAAACTCGGGCAACGCACCTTTGTTGCTCGATCACGATCCCGAGCGTCAAATCGGGGTCATCGAATCTGTAAACCTTGATTCCTCGGCGCGGCGACTCCGCGCGACGGTTCGGTTCAGCAAGGGCCAACTTGGTTCCGAGGTTTACGATGACGTTCGAGATGGTATCCGCAAAAACGTGAGTATTGGATACCAGATCGGACGTATGGAACGCGACGAAAGAGCGGAAGGTGGGAACACTTATCGCGTTCGTTCGTGGAAACCTTTCGAGGCAAGTATTGTTTCGATTCCGGCTGATGACTCGGTTGGGACGAATCGCAATGCTGAAATCGAGCAAACCGTAAACCCTATTCCGGCAAAAGCCGAAAGAAAGGAAACTAAAATGTCCGATCAAGACATCCAAGCGGTTGAGGCGAACGTTCGCGCAGAATACGCCAAAACTGTAACAGACATCCTCGAGTTGGGTGCAGCTAAAAACAAACGTGATCTTGCAGACCAGGCCATCAAAAACGGTCTATCTGTTGAGCAATTTCGCGGAATGTTGGCAGTTGCAACGGCCGATCAACCTTTGACCACCGCCGATGAAATCGGAATGGAAGCCAAAGAGGTTCGCCGGTTCTCTCTCATCAACGCGATCCGCGCAATGGCGAATCCGACAGACATCAACGCGCAACGCGCAGCACAGTTTGAGTTCGAGGCATCCGCCGAGGCACAGCGCAAACTTGGCCGCGAAACACGCGGTTTGATGATCCCAGGTGACGTTCTGCGTCAGTGGAGCCAGCGCGACATCAACACAACCGACGATGCGGCATTGATCGCTGAAGACCTGCGCACCGGCGATTTCATCGACGTTCTGCGCAATGCTTCAAGCGTCATGGCGGCGGGTGCGCGTATGTTGTCCGGTCTGCAAGGTGATGTTGTCATTCCTAAGAAGACAGCCGCATCAACTGCAAACTGGATCGCAAGCGAAGGCACAGCGGCGACAGAAAGCGAACCAACACTCGGTTCGGTTACAATGTCGATGAAAACCGTTGGCGCAACAACAGATGTCACACGCAACATGATGCACCAATCGTCAATGGACATCGAGACATTGATCCGCGATGACCTTACACAGTCAATCGCATCTGCGATCGATCTCGGCGCATTGGCGGGTTCTGGTTCCTCTGGTCAGCCAACAGGTATCAAGAACACATCTGGCATCAACGCACCAACAGCCTTTGCCGCAGCGAATCCAACTTTCGCTGAAGTTGTAGCAATGGAAACAGCGGTCGCAGAAGACAATGCGCTCGGCGGTTCTCTTGCTTACATCTTGCCGGCCGGTATGTATGGCGCATTGAAAACCACAGCGGTTGACAGCGGCTCTGGCCGTTTCGTTGCCGATGGCGGTTTGATGAATGGTTACAACGCAATCGTTTCTAACCAGGCAACAGCCGGCGACCTTTACTTTGGCGATTTCAGCCAGCTATTGGTCGGGATGTATGGTGGCCTCGAGTTGATCGTTGATCCATACTCATCCAGCAAGTCTGGCGGCGTTTCGATCACTGCATTGCAATCTTGCGATGTTGCGGTTCGTCACGCGGTTGCATTCGCCTTCAACAATGATGGCGCATAAACCAAACACTGAGAGGGGCGGAAACGCCTCTCTCTCTTTATGAGGAAATCAAATGCCATATTTAGTTTTGAAATCATGTGTTGCCGGTGGCGATCGTCGAAGCGCGGGAGATGTTATTGATCTCGACGCATCCGAAGCCAAGGAATTAAAAACAGCCGGCCGAGTTTCCGAGGTGGAAAAAAAATCTGAGCCTAAAGTGGATCGGTCAGTGGGCCTGGAGAAATCGACAGCGCCTAAACCAAAGATTCGCGCCAAGGCGAAAAAGTAAGGATTGAGACATGGCGGTTGAATCTCTCGACGATCTGGCGGTTTTTCTAAGCGTCGATGATTTCGGCGTTGCGGCGACATATACGCCGACCGGCGGATCGGCCTCAACCGTCAACGGCATCTTTGACAACGACATCATCGAGGTTGATGCTGGGGGTAACGTCCCGATGGCGGTTCGACAGCCTCGGTTTCTTTGCCGCACCAATGACGTTTCCGATGCGGTCGAGGGCGATGCGTTGGTCGTAAACGCCACCAACTACACGATCCGCGTTGTGGATCACGATGGCACCGGAATGACCGTTCTTGCGTTGGAGAAAAATTGATGGCGCATATTCGAAAGTTGATCCGCGATAATATTGAAACAACCCTCACCGGCCTGGCGACCACCGGATCGAATGTCTTTGGCTCGAGAGTTTACCCAATACAAAGCGCCAGGATGCCTGGTCTTTGTGTCTACACCTCGAGCGAAACGATTGAGGCTCAAACGATCAAGCCGCCGCGTGGGTTGATACGTTCGCTCGAGGTGTCAGTTGAAGCATATGTTGAGAGCGCAACGGCGGATGATGTTCTCGATCAGATAGCGGCGGAAGTTGAGGCAGCGATGGCAACCGATCTCACTCGAGGCGGTTATTCCAAAGACACACGGTTCGTTTCGTTTGAGGCGGATTTTGCCGGCGATGGCGAAAAGCCGGTGGTTGTGGGTCGATTTATTTTTGAAATCGTGTATTCTACGCAAGAAACCGATGCCGAAACGGTCTATTAGATAGGAGACTGAAACAATGGCGAAACGCATTCAAGTTTATCCACCGACCGGCGGAATGCCGATTACGATAAACGCGCAAGATTTGGCATCATTCGAGGCCAAAGGATGGACGGACTCACCCCGATCATCCAAACCAAAGGCAACCAAAAAGGTTGTTAAAACTGAAACCCTTGAAAGTGAGGATTAAAAATGGCGACTTTTACCGGAAGCGATGGGGTGATCTTGGTTGGCACAGACCAGATTGCCGAAGTTCGTTCGTACTCGATCGATGAGACAATGGACACTCTTGAAGACACAGCGATGGGCGACACCTCTCGCACTTACAAAACATCATTGAAATCGTTCAGCGGTTCAGCCGATGTTTTCTTTGATGACACTGACACCGCCGGCCAAGGCGCGTTAACAGTTGGTTCCGAAGTTACTTTGAACGTCCAGTTCGAAGGCAACACCACAGGCGATCACAAGATGAGCGGTACAGTTCTCATCACCGGTCGCACAATCTCGGCATCGTTCGATGGCATGGTTGAGGCATCGATCTCATTCCAAGGCACCGGCGCGTTGACCGAATCAACAGTAGCATAAGGGGAATTTGAATTATGGCGGCTAATTCGAAATCAGAGGGGTTGAGCGTAATTCAACGCGCAAAGAACCATTATCAAAACCAACCAATCAAGGAAATTGTTGTTCCAGAATGGGCGGATGAGGATGGGAATCCTTTCGTGTTTTACTCTCGACCCTTCACCCTGCAAGACCAGGGCAAGTTGCAATTCGCGGTTAAGAACCAATCAGAAGCGGATGCACTGGCCGAGGTTCTTGTTCTCAAGGCACTCGATGCCGAGGGCAACAAGATTTTTCAGATCGGTGATAAAAAAGACCTACGGAACCAGGTTGATGCGTCAGTTCTCGCAAGAGTGGCGAATCAGATCATGGGGTCGATGGTTGAGGATTTGGAAAAAAACTAAGGGAGAGCGAGGAACGGCAGTTCAAGTTTTTTCTCGCTGAGAAACTGGGCAAGACGGTCGAGGAAATCGAAACCGAAATGTCTGTTGATGAGTTTATGGAATGGTCGGTCTACATTCAGATTCAGAACGACCGGCAAAAACAGGCGATGAAAAAGAATGGCAATCAACAGAGTCGAAACCCGCTTAACCGCAAGAGATGAAACGTCCCGTGCATTTCGCACGATGCAATCCAATCTCGGGAAGGTCGAATCGGCGTTCCTAAATGTGGCAAAAGTTGCGGGTGCTTTGGGCGCGGTTTTTGCCGGCGCGTTTGTTCGTGACCTGGTAAGCGTCAACAAAGAGTTTCAAAGCCTAAAAGCCTCGCTCATAACTTTCACCGGATCAGTTGAAAATGCGGATGGCGCGTTCAAGATTTTGCAAGAATTTGCAAAGAACACGCCATTCTCACTGCAAGAGGTTGTCGGTTCTTTCAACCTTTTGGTTTCCCAGGGCATCAAGCCAACCGAAAAACAGTTGATGGCGTTCGCGGATATTTCCGGCGGCACATCAAAATCAATCATGCAATTCGCAGAAGCGGTGGCGGATGCCTCGGTTGGCGAGTTCGAGCGGTTAAAAGAGTTCGGCATCAAGGCATCCAAAGAGGGCGATAATGTCACTCTCAGGATCGGCGATCTAAGCAAGACGGTCAAAAATGACTCGGCCTCGATCGTTGCCGCGTTGACCGATATTGCCAACACGAACTTTGCCGGCGGCGCTGAAAGACAGGCTCAAACCCTGGGCGGCGCGATCACCAACTTGCGCGACAATGTTGATGCGTTTCTTTACTCGATTGGTGAACAAGGTTTTGCCGGTGAATTGACCAGGGCGATCAAGTTGCTTTCGAATATGGTTTCTGGGAACGATGAACTCGCCAAATCTATTTCCGATAAACTAACCGTTGGCCTTTACGCGACAGTCGCGGCGGTTCGGTTCCTGGTTGATAACCTCGACACGATGCTTTTGGCGTTCAAGGTTGTTTTCGGGATCGCCATCATTAGGCGAATCATTAGTGTCGGCAAGGCGGTCACGAATATGGCCAAGGCGATCGTGACCTCTCAGGTTGCGATTACGGTTTTTACAGGTTTGTTCCAAAAAATGACCAAACGCATGAAGGGCGGTCTTTTGGGCATTGCAGCGGCAGCGGCCGCACTTGTCGGTTTTGATGAGGAAGTTCGCCAGTTCATCACAGATGTCGCCGATGCCATCCAGATCAACGATATGTTGGCGGGTGTTTTTGACAACCTGGGCCTTTCGACTGAGGCACTCGAGGCCAATTTCAAAGACCTAGAGAATGAACTTGAAGGCACGAACACCAATTTCCTTCAGAACACTGGATCGATCTTGGATTTCATTCCATCGGTCGAGGGAGCCAATGGCGCAGTGAAAGACACAAGCGTTTCGGCCGGCAAGTTGGCCGATGCTCTCGACAGCATGAAAAAGAAAATTTTTCCTGTTGAGGATGCGTTGTCCGATTTGAAGGATGAAAAAGCTGCGCTGCAAAAGATGGTTGCGTCCGGCATCATCACGTTCGATGAAATGGAAACAACCCTCAACAGCCTGGCGCGTGAGGCATTGGGCCTCGACACAACCCTGGGCGATCTGAAAGACCGGCAGAGCATTGCAGAGAAAGCATTTGCGGCGGGGATCATCACCGGCCAGGAATATAAGAACATCATCGCCGGCATTAAAAGTGAAATGATCGATTATAACGCCGAGAATGAAAAGACATTCGGAGCGGGGGCAATCAAGGGCGTTAAAGATTATTATCAGGCTATTTCGAACAATGCTGCGAATATGTCGGATTTTGTGACCGATGCGTTTGGTTCGCTCGAAACAACTTTGTCGGATTTCTTTTACACCGGCAAATTGGATTTCGGCACCTTCACCGATGCAATCAAGCGCGGCCTGGCCGATCTTGCGGCAAAGGCGGTCATCACCACCGGTTTGAATTTCCTCGGTGATGTATTCCCTGGCCTCAAGTTCGCGGATGGTGGTTTGGTTCCTGGTTCCGGTGGGCCGCGTTCGGATGATGTCCTGGCGCGGGTTTCATCGGGCGAGTATGTCATCAAGGCGGCGAGCGTTTCCAAGTTCGGCGCGGGTTTCTTTGACCAACTCAATTCCGGCCAGATGCCAATGGGCGGCGGCGGCGGCGGCGGTGGTGGTGGCGGGGTGTCGATCGATGCCGGCATCATGGAATCACTGACGCCAGGGTTTTTCCTGGGCGGGATCATCAAGGGCATTGTCAATGTTGTCAAAAACGTTGTGAATGCGATTAAGAACGTAATCAAGAGCGTCATTGATATTGTCAAAGATATTGTCGGAGCGGTTACGCAAGCGGTCAGGGGGTTGGTCGAGGGCATCATGAGCGGCGATCTGGCAACCCTGATTGGGGTCGCATCGATGTTCATTTTGCCTGGCGTTGGCGGGGCCATCGCGTCAAACCTGGCGAGTGGATCAGGTTTCATCAACGCGGTGACAACCGGAATCGCGGAATCATTTTCGGCCGGCATATTGGGCGGCGGTTCCCTATCATCGATCGCAACCTCGGTTGGTGTTGAGGCCGCAAAGGGTGTTTTGACAGATGGCCTTTCGGCGGCATTGTCCGACAAAATCCTAGACATCACCGGCGGCATGGCGCGTTCGAAGGGGTCATATGCTCAAGGTCGAGCCGACAGTTTTGCAACCCTTTACAACCAATCAGCGCCATATCTGGCCGCTATGACGGGCGCAAACGTACACGGCGGCGACAATGTGCGGGTGGGCGAACGTGGGCCTGAGATGTTCATTCCTGGGCGCGATGGCACCATTGCACCGATCAAAGGCAACGCATCGGAACTCATCGGCGCGGTGAACGAAATGAAAGATGAAATCATAACCTTGCGCCGGCAAATGAGCCGGATGATGTCTGGTGGTCAACTCGCGGGGGCGCGTTAGTAATGGTTGCAACAACTCTCGCGCAACTGGTCGAAAACCCGTATGCAAAAAAGAAATACCTGCTAATCCTCAAGCCATATGATTTGGATGCGGCCGGTGAGTTGACACTGTATTTTTCGGGCGAGGGTTTCGTAACTGAGCCAACCGACACACCGGCGAACACAGTTTTTGAGCCTCGATTGGTTGAGCCGATTTCATTCTCTCGATCGATGTTCTCGAGCGGAAAGATCGGTGGCCTTTCGGTTCCTGGTTTTGGCGAGTTGGTTTTGACCAATGCCGATGGCGGTCTCGATGCCTGGGCGGATTATGGATGGGATGGGCGTTCGGTCGAATTGCGCGTTGGTGAAGCCGGTGCGGGGTTGCAGTATTATTTCACGATCTTTCAAGGTCAGTCGAAATCGATCGAGTTCGATGATTTGTTCATTCGAGTGATTTTGCGCGACAACCAGAATGATTTTACAGTCGATTATCCCGACACCCTTTACGCCGGCACCGGCGGCAATGAGGGATCAAGTGATCTTGCGAATACGCCAAAGCCTCACTGTTATGGTGAGGTCTATAACATCGAGCCGGTGCTGGTCGATTCCACAAATTACGTTTACCAGGTACACGATGGCGCGATCCAGGCGATCGATGCGGTTTACCAGGGCGGTGTGGCGTTGACCTTAACCACCGATTACACGGTTGACCTGGCGAATGGGCGGTTCACCCTGGTTGCAGCACCGACCGGCATCATAACGGCAGATGTGAAGGGTTCTAAGCCTGGGGGAACTTATCTCGAGACGGTTGCCGACATCATTCAGCACATCGTCGAGGATCATGCCGGTTTCACTTATCCAGGGGATTTTGACACCGCATCTTTCACAGCGTTAAATTCGGCCAATTCATCAACCGTTGGCGTTTACGATCGAGGCATGACAACAGTTGCAAATGTCCTGGATCGGCTCATCAATACGATCGGCGGGTTTTATGGTTTCGACCGCGATGGCAAGTTCCAGGTTGGCCAGGTTGCTCTGGCGACCGGATCAGCGGATGCCGAGTTCGATAAAACAACCATCATCGAGATCACCCGCCAGGCATCGGCGGTTCCGAATTACCAGGTTCGGATGGATTACAAGAAAAACTATCGAGTGATGAGTGAGAGCGATTTCGATGCCTCGATCACATCGGCGCAACGTGATTACCTGGTTCGAGAGGCCGATGTCGCCATCGCCGAGGACACAGCGGTTCAAACGCCATACCCAAACTCAACGGCGCTGATTGTCGATTCGCTCTTTGCCGGATCATCGGCGGCATCGACCGAGGCGACCAGGTTGTTGAATATATATAAAACGCAGCGTGATTTTTATCGCATCCTGGTTAAAACCCAGCCTTACACATTGAAGTTGAATGATGTGGTAAAAATCACCTTTAACCGCTATAATCTGAGCAGCGGCAAGTTGTTCCGAGTGATTTCGATCGTTGAGGATGCGGCGAACAACGAAGTCGAACTCGAACTTTGGGGATGATTTAATGGCTCGAAATATGATGATTTCCTCAACGAATTACGTTGACACCGCGAACTCGATCACGGTCGATGATGAGGTTGCGACATTGCCGATCGAGAACTTGCAAGATCGGCAGATTGTTCGTATTTGGCGCAATACACAAACAACGGCGCAGATCGATATTGATTTCGGTTCCGCTCGGATTGTTAATTTCGCGGCGTTGGTAAAGCATAACATTTCCCAAACCGGCACGATCCGGTGGCGGTTTTCGAATGTCGCTGATTTTTCAACAACGGCCTATGATTCCGGTGTTGTTGATGCCTGGCCGATCGTTGAGGAATTTGGGACGTTGCCGTGGGGTGTTTTCATCTGGGGCGGATATTTGAATCCGGAGGTCGCGGCGAACTATACGATCTCAACCTTTGATATTTTGCAAACGCCAATCCAGGCCAGATATTTCCGCATCGACATTTCCGATCCCACCAATGCCGATGGCTATATCCAGGCGGGTCGATTGTTGTCTGGGCCGGCATATGAGCCATCGATCAACTATGCGAACGGCGTTTCGTTTGAATTTGTCGATGAGTCTCGGATCACCAAATCACGCGGGGGCCAAACCTTTGTCGATGAAGTCGAGCGTTTCCGCCGGATGCAATTCGAACTGATTAATCTGCCCGAGAAAGAGATTTTCGGGAATATCTTTAACCAGGTGGATCGATTGAGGGGTGTTGCGCAAGACATTCTCATCATTCCACAGCCAGATGATCCAAATACATGGATCACGCAAAATATATATGGTAGGATCACCGCAACTGGGCCGATTGTGAACTCGGCTCTCGATTACTATTCACGGCTCATTGAGGTCGAGGAACTTATATAGGGGAACGCAAATGGCATATCCGGTCACACTCAATGGTCGCACATATACTCTCGCTGATTTCGAGGGCAACAATTACGTTGACGGTTTACCGGATGCGTTCGAGGATTTTGTCACTCACGCCGGCGACATTTACAACGACACATCGACAACCTCGAACTCGATCGGCACCGGTTCCAAGACATTCACAGTTGCCTCTGGCAAACCTTACCAGGCGGGGACGCCATTGCGGATCGCAGACGCGGCGGCACCGGCAACCAATTTCCTCGATGCGGTTGTGACATCTTATTCCGGAACCACCCTGGTTGTTGAGGCGATCGGATATGGCGGCTCTGGAACAAAGACATCCTGGACGGTGAACATCGGCGGCGCAAAAACCATTGATGGCACTCTGGGCGTCTCTCAGGGCGGCACAGGGGCCACCACAGCGGCGGCGGCACGGACAAACCTGGAAACCTATTCCAAAACCGAGGCGGATTCACGGTTCTTGAATGTTTCCGGCGAGGCATCCGATGTCACGATGACCGGCAATGTCACGATTGGCGATGCGGCGGGTGATACGTTGACGGTGAATGCCACCGCAGATTTCAACACAGGTTTCAACGTCGATGGCACCGTGACCAGCGATGGCCTTACAGTGGCCGGCAACCTATCAGTCGATGGCGGCACGATTAAGCTGGACGGGGATTATCCTGTTGGTGCAAACAACGTGGCGTTGGGTAGTGCTGCGTTGGATAGTGTTGAAGCTGGTGGCAATAACAACACTGCTATTGGTTTTAATGCTGGCACTGCGATTACTACCGGGGATAACAGTGTAGCGGTTGGAACGTTGGCACTAGCCTCAAATACAACAGGAGCCAACAATATAGGTATTGGGGTTTCTGCACTTAATTCAAATACGACTGGCGGTCAGAATGTCGCTGTTGGTGACAATGCTTTAGGGACTAATACTACTGGGCTACGCAATACAGCCGTTGGATTTTGGGCGCTTCGACTTAGTACAGGAGAAGGTAATACCGCCGTAGGTTACGGTGGACTAGGGCAAAATACAGGCGCAGCAAATACTGCTATAGGTCGCTCTGCACTAACAGCAAACACCACCGCCAGCAACAACACAGCAGTTGGGTATCAGACACTTTACAGTAATACCACCGCCAGCAGCAACACGGCTTTTGGGTATCAAGCTGGGTATAGTAATACGACTGGTGCTAAAAACGTAGCAATTGGTGACAGCGCATTAAAATCTAGCACAACAGCGAGTAATTCACTTGCTATTGGCTACCGTGCAGGTCGCTTAGTTACGACAGGGAATAATAATGTTTATTTAGGATACACTACTGGTCAGGATAGTACAGTTGGCGGCTCAAACGTTGCAATAGGCACTCAAGCCCTAAATGCAAACGAAGGCGGTTCGAAAAACGTGGCAATTGGTACGGATGCTTTGCAGACGTTCAACCCTAGCGCAAGTGTTATCAACACCTATAACGTTGCTATTGGTTATGAAGCCATGCACGATGCCTCTACAGGCACAACTAACACGGCTTTGGGTAGTTTTGCCCTACGTTCCAACACCACCGCCAGCCACAACACCGCTGTTGGGTATTTTGCTGGGTATAGCGTTACAACGGGTTTAGTATCGGCATTTGGTTCGAATGTTTTAAAGAATAACAGCACAGGTAGCTACAACACAGGTCTTGGTGGGCGTGGGCCTGATAATTATAGTTCGCTAAACGAGAATACCACAGGTTCCTACAACGTAGCTGTTGGACACGGTTCTTTGGCTAGGAACACCACCGCCGACAACAACACAGCGGTTGGGTATCAGGCTGGGTATAGTAATACTACTGGTAGGTCTAATACATTTATTGGAGACGCTGCTGGTAACGCTTCAACATCAAGTTTCAATACCTACATCGGGAAAGACGCTGGTAAGTTAATAACATCGGGCGAGGGAAACACCATCCTTGGCAGCTACAACGGCAACCAAGGCGGCTTGGACATCCGCACCTCAAGCAACAACATCGTGCTGTCGGATGGGGATGGTAATCCTAGGCTGTATATTGATAGCAGTGGGTATATTATGAACTCAAATGCCATTAGTGGTATGGATTTGGGTTTTGGACAGCAGCATTTTAGCGTAAAAACAACAGATGGTTCTAGTGCGGCAATTTTTGGCAATACTACAACTTCTACATCAACAACATTAACATACGCCTCAAGCACTAGTTATGTTGGCAACATGATGGACAATCGGGTTGGAAGAACTCAAAACTCTGGTTTTAACTTTGAAATTTGGCGTTCTGGTGGCAATGCGGACACTGAGTTTAAATTGCGTGGGGATGGTCAGGCATATGCTGATGGTTCTTGGAATGGCGGTGGAGCCGACTATGCCGAATACTTTGAATGGGATGATGGCAACACGGCAAACGAAGATCGCCGTGGTTTCTCTGTTGTATTGATCAATAACAAACTGCGTAAGGCTACAGCAGACGATGATGCGGGGTCAATCATAGGTGTAGTTTCAGGCAACCCGTCTGTTGTTGGCGATACAGACATGGACGCATGGAAACATAAATACTTGCGTGATGACTTTGGCACATATCAACGTGATGAAAACGGTGAGCGCATCCTTAACCCAGACTATGACCCAGATCAGGAATATACTTCTCGTGAGGATCGCCCTGAATGGGACACTGTAGGTCTAATGGGCAAGCTGCGCATTCGTAAGGGACAGCCAACAGGTTCTAACTGGATTAAGATGCGTAATGTATCTGACACAGTGGAAGAATGGCTCGTAAGATAACATTAGTCAGAAAAGGAGAAAGACATGACTGATACACCAACTGCGGAACTGTACGAACTAGCTCATCAGATGTTTGAATACAATGATGGTGATCTTGTTCGCAAGGTACAGAGCCGCCGTGGTAAAGTCGGCATGTCTGCTATCTACAAGTCTGGTAGATACGCAAAGACACGGATGAAAGGAAAGCAGTACCAAGCGCATCGTATCATATTCTTGATGAACAAAGGCTACTTGCCAGAGATCATTGACCATATTGACGGTAATGCTTTCAACAACCGTATTGAGAATTTGCGTGAGGCAACGCAGCAGCAAAACAGTCTAAACAGACGGCTGCGTTCTGACAATAAATGCAAAGTGCCTAATGTCTATTGGCACAAGAAGCATGGAAAGTATGGTGTTCAAATTAGCGTTAGTGGAAAACAAAAACACTTTGGATACTATGACGATCTTGAAACCGCCGCTGTTATAGCAAAACAAGCTAGGCAGCAGCATTATGGTAGTTTTGTCTATAAAGGAGAAAGAACATGACAGACACACCGACAGTAGAAGAAATACAGCAGCATTATGTCGCAATGGGTCACTCTGTTGACTTGCTAAACGCTGGGCAATTAGAGGACATGGAGGATGCTGATTGGGCTGACACTGTGTCACGCAACGTAGAGCATCTGACACTCATGGTGGCAAAAGACTTCTGGACTACAGAAGACATGACCGCTGCCAATGCTGCAATCGCAGATAATTCTTAACCCAAACTGAAAGGAGATCACGATGGCCGAGAAACA
>Ga0115557_1000453_pt1 | contig 28227 bp, 8 predicted proteins | sample COGITO_mtgs_1104_FD_87280 | JGI IMG/M metagenome (GOLD analysis project Ga0115557, IMG submission 87280) | Pelagic marine microbial communities from North Sea - COGITO_mtgs_110421 | ecosystem: Environmental > Aquatic > Marine > Epipelagic | place: Germany:Helgoland, sampling site Kabeltonne...
AAGCTTTACCTCTGGAGTAGTATTACGTGTGGCGGTATGAACTCCCCACCGAATACTAACTCTCGTAACGTATCGATTCTTGAACGACAAAAGTTTCTCGTCGATGGTTTTCGAACGCTCCTCGGAGAAATCAAAGAACTTTTGGCGTGTTATTCGCACGACTCGTCTTTACAGCGCTCGAGAGATATTTATTATATAAGTGAGCAACACACGAGAAAATTTCAAACCAAATCGATGCATAAATGCCAAAAAGAAGCCAAAATGTGACTGATTTTGAACGAACGCTGCAAAGAAGAGAAAGTAGACAAAAGGAAGGAATGAGATGGAAAAAGCTCTTTTGTTTGCTTGTCGACCTTCGACGTAAAACATAAAACGTAAACGTAAATATTCGTTTCTCTCGATCTCTCGATATACATTCATATTTATACACGCATCATCTATATATTTATACACATACCGGTAGATAGTATTTAGTAGTACCACGAGGCAAAACGACAACGCGTGAGTATGGTGTTAGAAGGCCAAATCGCGAAAGCGTTGAACCGCGCGCTCGGCGACCGCTTGCACGGTTTAGACAAGTCGAATTTGAAACTGTCTTTACTGAATGGAGAAGTCACGCTGAGAAACGTGCGAGTGAAATCAACCGCTTTGAAAGGGATATCGTCGATTAACTCGAACGTGAAAGTGAAAGCGGGATACGTCGGGGAGTTGAAGATTAAGATTCCGTGGAGAGAGTTAGGGAGGAAACCAGTGGAGGTTATATTTGATCGGTTGCACGTGTTGTGCGAATTTCGAGGAGAAGGTGATGGTGATGACTCCGAGGACGACGAGAGCGGACAAAAGGAAATGTCCGAAAACGAACGAAATAAGATGAAACGAGCGTTAGAGGAGAAGAAAGAGAAGAAGAGGAAGCAGGTGAACGCGAAGAAACGGAGAATTGCGGAGAGTTTGGAACGGAGTTGGTTGAGAGGAGATCCGACGCCGGGCGCGGAGGAGTTGAGACAAAAGTTTTGGGGCGATATCACGAAAGAAGAGAAAGAAGAGGAAGAAGAGGAAGAGGACGATGATGACGACGATGACAACGACGACGTCTCGTCTGTTTCATCTTTTGATGAGAGCGAGGACGACGTGGAAGGAGAAGAAGAATCCGCGAACGCTTCGAAACGACGACTGTTCTCTTCGCCGGATACCAGACGACGCGAGGAAATGTTCGCGACGCCAGAATATCAACCTCCGTTGCAAACTCCAGAAAATGATACCGATGTGATGTCATCTACTAGGAAGAGAAAGGAAGGTAATCGAGGTAGTACTCGGAAAAAAAGCAAGAGTAAGAAGAAGAAACCGGTCGGTTTCGGAGCGCTCTTGGACGTTGTTCTCGCAAACGCCGTAGTCACTGTGAAAAATATACACTTTCGCTTCGAAGGAGAAGGAGACGAGAATATGCCGAAATTTGCCGTCGGAGCTTCGCTTGAAAGCATCGCTTTAGAAACGACTAATGTTCTCGGTGATTCGAGAGCATTTATCGTCGATGCGTTTAAGGAAACGCTGCGTAAAAAACTCGAAATTAACAACGCCGTGGTGTATTGCGATTTGAACTCTGTGCATCTTCTCGAGAAAGTCAAGAACCGAGATTTGAAACCGCACGAAGACCCGATCCGATTTTGCAAGATTATGGAAGCGTGCGCAAAGTCAAAGAATCGAAATCGTATCATCGAGCCATTCGTAGTAACTGCAAGGTACGAACGAGCTGGTATGGAAGCCATCGAATCCGGGACGGCTTCTGCATTGCACGGGTTAACTCTGAATATTCCAAAAACCAGCGCGAATGTTTCTGCTGGTGCCGCAAGTTTGGCATATTGGGCGACGCAAATATTGAAAAAAAGCGTGCACGATAGACGGTTTGAACACTTACGACCGGGCGTTCCAGTCTTCGATGGATCAGAAAAAGTAGAAGAGAAATCACCCGCGGGAACAAAAACGAGGAGAACGAATAAAAACGCTCAATCTTGGTGGCAATATGCGTGCGAAGCGGTCAAAGAGGAAACTCGAGAACGGAGAGAACGACTCGGATTGGGCTTTAGCCTCGACTCGAAAGCTCTTAAAACTCTGCACGAACAAAGGAAAGCATATGTTAAAGTTTACATAGACGAGATTCTCCAAAAGTCTGCGCCGCCACCGCCGTCTTCGAAGCAAAACGTCAACTGGCCGATGAAGAAACCTTTTGGAAAGATACGTAAACTCGATGAGCTTGAAAGTGAGATTCCAAACGCTCGCATGATTGCTTTTTTTAGACAGCTCGCACACGTAGAGTGGAGGAAAAATGGAGGCTGCGAACGCGCGTTTCGCCGCGAAGCTGCCCGACGCGGCGGCGGGCCAATACCTATGAAGATTGTGAAGGGTGTTGCTGGCGTCGCGGGTAAAGGTTTACTTGTGGGAGTAAAAGTTATCAAGAATGTAGGGTTTAAACCTCTCGGCGCCGCGAAACGGTTCATTACGAACATCGGGAAGAACCAGCAGGAGAGAGATGAATTGGATGCGATCAAAAAGCGCGAAATCGAAGAAGCTCGAATTCGCGCAGAAGAAGACGAAGAGAATCTGAAGAGACAAATCAGGCAAATTCGAAAGAAGAACGCTGCGACGCCGGTCAAACATCTCTTCGCAACACCGAGTCGTCCGCCGAGAAACGCTCCGAGCGAGTTCGATAATCGCGATGTTGCTATTTCAGACGATGAGTCGCAAATCGACTGGGATGAAGTTGGAGACACTTTTGATATTAAAGAGAGACAAGAATATGCAGAGATCCAGAAGCGCGAGATGCAAAGTGTTGAGAAGAAGAGTAAGATTCCAATGTTTGCTACGTGCATCGCTTTTGAAGAAATTTCGATGAAAATTCTCGACGCTTCTTCGAACGAGCGCAATGACCACGACGATGCTTTCTCGGATAGCTTAGCACCGTCTTCGTCTACTTCTTTTTCGTCTTTTGCTGAAATACCAATCAAAGAATCTGAATTGTTCAGCGTGTCGATCAATAATTTCGTGATAGGAGCAAAAATGATGGGGATATCTTTCGTGAAAGATGCGATAGACGTTCGGTCGACTATAGATACTATTCGTTTCTCTGCGCCGGAGGGCGATTTACTGGCGCTCGGTGAAGATGAAACAGATTATTATTCATCGTATTCGACTCATGGCATGGGTATGTCGCTCCCAATAATGCTCGCTAAATTATTTAACGCAGATTTGAACGATGCAGAAGATACTATCTCGAATGGTCGCCCAAGATGCTTTAGCGGGAGTCCTGTATCTAAAGCTGTATCTTTCGCGGCTTCGAAAAAACGCAAGATAACGAACAAAAATACCGAGCTATCCATCTCGCTGGAAACTGATAGTGCGACTATTGCTGGTTCTTCACTCGCCACCAAGAAATGCGACTCAAATACAGAAGTAGAAAAGGCAGTTGGTTACTGTGCTCTGATCTTATCACCTATGTTCATCACAATTCTTCGCGGACCAATTGACCGCATTGTCGACGTTTTCACGAGGCGCATGAAGGGTAGTTGTATGCAATCTCGTTTCAATACTTCTGCGCAAATCACTCCTGAACTGGACGTCATTCCACGCGGATCTATCGAAGCGGGTTCTGGAGTTTCATCCTCTGGTGATTTGAGCTTACCAAAGATTGGATTAGCAGTATTCGTCGGAAAAGTTCATCTGGCGGTTCCATCCCAGCGTAAAAATAGGAGGAAGAAAGGAACAACCCTAATTGCAAGGTTTGGTCCTCTTACAGCGCGAACACTTAAAAGCGCCCAGAATGCACACGTTCAGGAACAAGATGCGAATGCGCGCAGTAGTTGGCGAAAGAGAACGATTGAAGGTAAGCTTTTGGACTGTTCTATTGGGTTTGCGGACAATTTTGCATGGACCTGTAACCAGTCGTGGCAGCTTCTCAGTGAAGCTGGAGAAAGTAATAGAGTCGAGACTCCTCTATTATCTCGCGTTCAGTGTACAATCCTCGCATCACATTACGTGCTATCTCCTCGAGAGGCGTTGAAGTATTCCCCGGTCGTCGTTGACGTCAATCTGCCATCTATTCAATTATCTGTGTCGCCAGAACGAATAAACATGGCCTTGCGCGTGGCCACACAGTTCACGGAATCGGCCAAGAAAGTTGCAGATGAGGCAAAGAGAATCAAAGAACAGAAGAAACAACGCAACGACATCGCGTCTTCGCAATCTGATAAAATCTTAAAGAGTGGCGACGACGACGACGAGAAGAAAATTACCTTTTCTTCGAGTTTACCTTCTTCTTTTTCGTCAGGGCGCAAGGATACCGATGATATTTTCGCTCGAGATATTGATGTTTTCAACTGCGAACGACTCGTGCCGGCTGATTTGTTTGGAGAATTACCATACTGGGAGTCGTGCGATGTCTTTGTTCGAGAGGGAACGTTGTCTGTCGTTGATAAACCAGCAGGTTCCGTTCATCACTTAGAACCGAGAGTCCTAAAATTGGCCGGAACGCGAGGAGCCGGAAACCCGTTGACGCGCACTCAAGAAAAAGTTGAAGTTTGTGTTCTCTCGATCGACGAAAAAAGGAAAACAATAAAAGTAAAATTACATGTATCAACCGATAGCGACGAGATTCTCAGGAAGATGAACGACAAAGACGATGCAAACAGAGAATACTCGGAATATGACCGTACTTTAATCGTTGGCGACGCTTTACTGGATCGTTCCATCGAGTCAAACTTTGAAAGGATGTGCGAACATCCAAATGGTTTTGTCTTCAGATTTTGGTCGAAAGATATCTGCGACGTTATAAAAAGTAGATTGAACATGGAAGCGAGGTTATTGCCGTTCCATGAAGAAGTCAGGCGAGTTCTAAAAGTTGACGAGCATAAAACGAAGAAAGCTTCCGTTACGTTCTCGATGGGTTTGTTTGGATTTCACCTAGCTGCTCCTTTGAGACATCACAATCATGAGACTGATTTATACGTCAATGACATGTCGAAAAGTTATTTTATTGATCAGCTGGCTGATGATGAAAAGATTAAGTACGTCGTTGACTGCTTCCAAGAGCGACCGTTGGCGAATGTCAAAATTACTGGACTAACGCTGAGTTGTGAAGCCACAAAAGGTAGCGTGACATTGGGCGCCGGTCTCCGAAGAGTTGCAATTAAGGACTGCTGGACTATCGAAGGCATTGGCAAGGATCATGATGCGGTATTCATAGAAAAACCTCTAAGAGATGAACTTTCAACCAAGTATCTCAGGTACAAAACTGATGCTATGAAGAAGTCCTGCGTCGGTTTCAGCCTCGAGGCGTTTTTACCTTCGCATCCTGAATATGGAACACAGGCTGCTGATTTACGAATGGCTGTCAGTTCAATCGAAACACACATTGCTAGAGAACCAATTGCGGCGTTCACCAGCTTCCGGTTCCTTTTTAAAAGCCCTGTGTCAGTTGGAAAGGGGTGGCCCTCGAGATATGACGACTCCGTCTTTGCACCTTCCCGTGAAGAATGGGAAAGTATGAGACAAAAGCTGCAAAAAGTGAAGATAATGGATGCGAGTAAACTCGCACACAAGATTAAGCTCAATTTCACATTTCATGGTGATTCGTTGGTCGCTAAACTTTACGACGATCCGAAGAAATCGGTATTGGCTGCTGATACTCGACGACAACCAATATTAGAGGCGACGGTGTCTAATTTCCATTCTCGTCTGTATATTCGCGCTAAACCAGTTGGTAAGCAAGGATGGGGCGGAGGCAAACAAGGCACGAAAGATTTGGAAATTTCGTGCGATAATTTGACGCTATCTGACCCCACATTACCTGTTGGTCACGCTAATCGCGATCTGATCGCGAAGGACAACGCTGCAAGCGACTTCTTGACATTTTTCTTGGAGGAGGAGAAATCAGCGCGTAAGAAAATTCGTAACATTCCGTTTCTGTGGATACGCCGTCAAACATGGCTGCCTCATGAGCATGAGGATGACATCGATATTGAACTCGAGGCAAAAGTTGCTCCTCTTCGAGTGCTTGCAAATCAAAATTGCATCATTAACATTGCAAATTGCTTGTTGCCAATTTTCAAGACTTTATCGCCGCCACACTTTCTACCAAACTTGCCACCATTCGTTTTCCCGCGTCCTGGCTTCGTGACGAAGAAAGTTAAGATTACGGCTAATGTAATGGGTTCTCGCGTGGTTTTACCGGGTAGTGTTCGAGATGAGATTGCGCCATCGCTTTCTCTCTGCGTCGGTGTTGTTGATAAAAATGCGAGCGAGTCGTTCAAAGGAATTGATGTCTCTACATCATTCACGATTGATGCAAATCGAGCGCATTGGGCCAAGTTTGACATCTTTATACACGGATTATCGGTTGCGTGTAAAGGGGATTCGACGCTCAAAGCAAAGAAGAACCGTTCATCTGCATTACTTCGTGCCTCTGGTCCACACATCAAAAGGTCCGACGCCCCGGTGGCTTTAAAAGCAACTTGCTGGAATCGATTAGATGCTCGAAGACAATTATCAAACGCTCCGAGCGTGGATATAAATGTTCAGTTGCCGGCAAATGATGTTCTCACAGTTGAGATTTCGGCTTCTGATGTGGAAACTTTGAATTCAGTTATCAAAGGATACACGCAGACATCGACGATGACCTATACGCAATCCCCATTTGCTTACTGCTATCTGACTCCAGCTAAGTATCCATTGGCACCGCCTCTACCGAAGAAGGATTTTTTGATACATCAGTGTTTCCAGGCGCGAATTGACCACATTCAACTTGGCATCTTTGCCGGGAAGGGAAGAGCCTCACAGGTTGTTGAGGCTGGAATTCGAGGCATTTCGTTTGCAAACGTGTCAAATCCACGAAATGAATTACGAAGTGAATTGGCAGTTGGAATAGAGGGTTTATACGCGAGAGATTGCAGATTTAAGGGCTATAAGATTGATCTGATACGAGCAGGGTTTTGTGATGAAGCTGTTGTGAACACGCAAGACAAGAACTCTTCGAATGAAGTAAAAGCCTCTGCGGAAGGCGTTGAGGAACTTCAAATCGTTGAAGAGCAGGAAGATGAGTATTTACAGTCTATGTTCTTGAGCCTGGAACAAGTCACAACAAACGATATATCTGAGGTCAGCTGTCAGTGTGGTCGCGTAGCAGTGATAGCATCCGTGGATTCCTTACTGGAAGCTGCGCGAATCTTTCAGCCAAAACTCGGCGCTGGCGAAAATATACTCCCACAAGATATATTGTTTACGGAAGAAAGGAAAGTGTTCAAATTAAGAGAAAATATGACATTAAGTCGCACCAGGAGAGTCTTAGCGGATTTTCCAACTTCTAGTAGTGGTGCGCAGGAATATGTTCTGGATGGTTGCGAACAAACCATTAATCTTGATTATTCCGATACAATTTACTTGGAACACAATCTGTCGAAAAAAGATAAAACGAAGAAAGAGGGCGACAGTGGGAAAAACTCTAAATCTGGCGATCGAGCTGTGCATTTAGCTGAAAGAGAGCTTCAATTCGCGCCTCGCATCATAATTGGTCCGAATCATAGACTAGTAATTAAAAATTGTCGCATCGTGTGTCCCGACAAGGAAACGTTTGACTTGTGTATTCGCATGGCGTCAGGAGGTTCATATTTCGTTGATCCTGAATCAGTTCAGTTCTTAAGTCGTCAAGAGATGATGCTCGAGAAAAAGAAAATAGTTCGCAGACAACGTACTCTCGGAAATGGGGATGGGGATTCATTTTCAGAGCAAGGCGTCGAAGAATTCCGCGATTCTCGTTTAACTGAAATAGAGATGAAGTACTTGATGAATTCCTGGCGTGGAAGGGTTAAAACCGTCGTTGCAGTGCTCCGAGAATTACGTAATAAGCCGGGTTACTCCATCTCTGCAAACAAACGCATCGAAGGAGCTAGGGCAGTGATTGGGCTCAAAGGAAAGGATAAACTAGGCGATGCTCTTTTAGAAGTGCAGAAAGAAGCTATTTTAAAAGTCGTTGATAAACAGAGAAAGAAATCTGCTTTGAAATGCGTTCTGAAGTTGCACTCGATCGATGTGGCAGTTTTCCCTTCCCGCGACCCAGATGAAGGGTTGTGCGCATCTTTCAGCGTGCACTCAAAAATTAACATTATTGGGAGCAGCGTAGAAAGCTCGTTTGAACTTGAGCACATGTGTGTCTCGTTCCCGGACAGTGCGAGGTTGAATCCATTAGTTGAACCTTGCAAAATCACGGCAACATTAGACAGTGATGAGTGCTATAATGAGACTGAGGGGAGCGACAACTCGCTTGAACCTTCCGCGCCAAGAAGAGAAACATCCATTGATGTCATGATATCGCCCATCGGGGTCGAGGTTTCCCCAGCCGCAGCAGGTCGAGTGATTCGACTGGCGCAACGCGTTTCTTCCATCGTAGCAACGCAGCCGTTGTTACCATGTAATCATTTTGCACTTGTCTATTCGTCATTCGAGGGTTCGGGATACGATGCCGACTTTGGAGCGTCGGCAGCTGATTTCTTCAGTACTGGTGAATTAATCCCACAAGAGAATGCTCTAGCTGTTGCAGCGACGGGCGCAAGGAGCACATCATTTTCCTTCTGGCGTCCGCGGCCAGTTATGGGATACTGCTCACTGGGAGATGTTCCTAACTTTGGCCCCGATTCGCCTACACGATCGGCAACATCTATTCGCGACTCGATGACCTACTGTTCACCGCCAAGTGGATTCAAGCGTATAAATCCGTCCAAAAAGTCTGATGCATCTTCTCGCTCTAATTTGGTGCTCTGGCAACCGGTTCCTAGAAAAGGTTACAGGGCGCTTGGTTTAATTGCGGCTTATGAAGAAGACGGAGAGCCAGATCCAAGCTGCGTGCGTTGCGTCAGAGAAAGTTTGCTGTGTGAATCTACGGGATCACTTTCAAGATTGTTTTCCATGTCTGACGAAGAGAGTAATAAACCTGATGACCGCAGGAGTGAAGTACATAATGCGCAGCGTCGTGGCCAGAGTAAAGTTTTGAATGTAGATGATGATAAATCTGTGCATAAGCGCGATATTTGGGGTAACTCAAGGAGTGGCAATCTGGTCCACGTTTGGGCTGTGGACTCCCCGACTGGGATACACATGGTGAGTTCAGCAGGCAAATCATCAGCATCGAACGCACTGATAGACCCACCTATATCTTTTGTTGATATTCGCACGCCACTCGGGCTCGCTATTGAAACCTTGGAGAACATTCAAGCCCGAAAACTTGAAAACAAACGCCGTCGCCGTCTCTTAAAGAAAGAAATTGCCCACGATAACGCAATAACTCTAGAAGATGAAGATTACGAAGGCAACATCGCGGATATCAAACTATGCGTAGTTACAGCGGTAGAATTTGAAAAGGTGTGGAACGCTGGGGAGATGTTGACAGGGTTCAGACCGCTGCCTCCGCCTGGTTTTGCATCGCTTGGAGATGTTGTAGTCGATGGCGTGGCGCATCCATCCATGACGCGTTGTGTGGAGGACCTCGAATATGTTTGTGTGAAACCAATTGATTTCGAACTGGTTTTCCAGAGTTCGAAAAAGCAGCTTCAAGCTGCCTTTTGGCGACCAGTTTCTCCATCAGAAGATTACGTCAGTTGCGGATTAGTGAGTACTTCATCAGCTAATGTAAAACCATCTCTGGATTCGGTCCGGTGTCTGAGTAGAACCCATTGCGGAGCGGTAGCACCTATGGATGTCACGTTATTAACGAAAGAATCTTCACTTCTTATCATTCATGGTGGTAAGTCTAGTACAAGCGAAATGTGCATGTGGCGTGTACCTGGTGGTTTTGGTACTTTCTGTATATCCAAAGCCGACATGCCGAATGATATTTACAAAGGTCCCACGCTTTTTGTACTACCGTCGATCTCATCTTTAGATTTTTCCGACGAAGGATCCAGGATTACTTCTTTTGCGTACGAAAAACCAAAGCCAATTGTCAAGATTTCGGCGTCGGTAGGTCTCGTAACCGTAACCGTTGCTGCGCCGCAGAGGATTGTCGCGAATGATGCAGATGCAAAGGAGGATACACCGATGGACGTCGGAGACGATTCTTCGTACAGAGAGAGCGCTGGTATTATGCATCAAAATGTTCCAGTGTTTGCAATATCACTCATGAGAACCGAAATCGTGACTAACGTTGTAGTCGGCGACGTTGCTTCCGTTGGTATTGATGCATCGTTAGGCGCTGCGCACTTAAATTGGCGCAAGTACGCGTGGGAACCACTCGTATCTCCGCAATGGGTATTTGGTGCAAATCTTGTTCCAATCAAACACGGAGAACGTTGCTTCAGTACTGGAAACTATGCTTCGATACAAGCTACAAAATTATGTATTACTTTGACCACAGATTTTGCTCTTGACATGGTTTCAATCGCACTGGAGACGAAGAAAGAAATCATGAGGAAGAGAGATAATTTTGATACGGACGCTGAAGGGGAGATTCAACTCGATCACCAATCGTCCATTGCCTACCCCGATAACGATGGATTTTCTCCAGCTACTTCTCATGTAGTGAGTGAACTCGAAGTAGCGACGAAAGAGCTTTTTCCAGATCGAAGTTCTGCGCTTTCTGAATCTTGGAAAGAGAAGCGGATGTTAATCAAACATGCGCAAAAACGCAGTAAATCCAGGGACTCTGTTCTTCGCTGCTTCTCTAATACGGGCTTGACTACGCACGCAACTTTGTCTTCGGTTAATCAAGAGGTTGAAAATGAAGTCATCCGTATGAAAAACGATACTGGGCGTACGTTATATACAGTGTCTCGAAAGAGTTTGCAACGTGGGAAGGACGAGGATGTTCGAGTCGTTCCTCCACATGGCAACTTTGATGTCAACTTTTGTATAGCGAAAGAAACAAGCCAGGCGAGGCAAAGAGTGGTGGATACGAATACTGCGGACGTCCAAGTTGCCCCCCCTCTAGAATCCCTGACCGCAAAGATGATGGTTGAAATCATTGATGTCGATGATCCCATGGAATCAATGAGAAACGATGTAAACCGTTCCTCTGGTGTTCCGGACACGTACTCGAGGATTTCATGCGTCCTGAAATCAAACTCAAGCATCACTCATCTACGATCTTTGGCCATTTCGAATAAAAATTATTCTTTTAGAAACAAGGTACGCATGCGATTAGCTAACAACGGTGATGAATCGCGCGTATCTCTCCCCTTCAACGCTAAATCGGGCTATATTACTATGGACGTACCTCATCCGGCTTCGAGATCGCGCGATTTTCAGAATTCTAGCCTGAGAGTGGATCTAGAGCGACCGTGTTCAACGCACGATTTTGTAGAGGATGCCAACGCTCGCTTTTCTGCGGAAGGGTTTGTCGCATCGAATCTGGCGCTTTTGGTTGGTGAAGAGAAACCTGTTTGGATTGATCTCCACGATGAAAACGGGATTCCCACGAAGGTTCGTATTTTGCTCCGAGCATCCATATTCCACAATATTAGTGTGAAGGTTCCGATACACATCAATAGGCATGGTCGCATCGACTCAGCGAAGAATGCAGGAGCATGCAACATAATATTCAAACGCATGCTATCTTCATCGTCTGCGTTGAGTGCCTTTAGGGATCACGACGATAGCGACAGTGACAGATCAGATGCAAGTAGCAGCTATGAAGGAACGGTTGCAGAGTTTGACGACGACGAATTTGAAGAATTGAAGAATTTTACTCAAGAAGATAACGTAGACTCACGACGTAATAGAGACCAACATGAACGTTTGATTGAAGACTCGGAAAGTGTATCAGTAACACTAAAGAGTGACAATTTATTGTTTTCTGACAATTACTGCAATATCACAAAAACATACGAGTTCAAGCTTTTGTGGTGGTCGAAAGGCACGGGAGCGAAGTATGAATGTTCGGCGTGGATTCCTGTGGCCAAAATAGACTCTAGTGAAAGAAGTATAGATGGTTCTACTGAAGACGAAAGCATCGTTGAGATTCCATTTGGATGCATAGTTGTTCCTGGATTTAGTGCACCAAATACAGGCGGATATCTTGCACGTATGGTGATCGATGATCACGTTAAGAAGAAAATGCCTCGTGCTGGAGCACCGTTCGCGCATCCTATTGGATACGAACTTCTTTGGAAGGATGAAAAGAAGAGTTCAGTAAGTTTCTGGGCGCCTATTCCTCCAGAAGGTTACGTCGCGTTAGGGCGTGTCGTTACGGCAGATAACGGTAAATCGAAGGAGCAAAAGCAACCCTCGAAAAAGAGCTTTTGTTGCGTGAGAGAAGATTTTGCGCGAGAGTTGAGTACTATTGGTCCTGGCGCGATTTGGAAACCTCAAGGGACTAAGAACACGTACGCTAGCAAAGGCGATTCAAAAGCACAGGTTCCGACCATATATAATGCCGGTTCTGTTGCATCCGGTGGTTGGACCATTCGTCATACCTCGAAACGAGCGCCTTCTGGCGAACCGTTAGAAGTTCAAACAAAAGAAGCTACCAAATTCCAGGCATTGACGAAGAACTTCGAGTTAAATTTTCTTTCAGGACGAATGCGGGTGAAACATACCGATATCTCGCCTAATTTGAAAATATCAAAGCTATCCACGAATGATATTAGCGCATTGAAGAACAAAGAAACCGAGGAGGTTGATCCGGAGGATACACTTATTGCCTTTTCGAAGAATGGGCCGTATGCGGCGATAAAAGCTAGCGGTACAGATTTCTTCGAGCGGAAAGATCAAGACGTTGGAGAAGACAAAGTTACGGTTGATCCGAGGTTGGGTGTATTAATGTCTCAGGCAACTTTTGTAAACGAAACTTCGGAACGTTTTTCACTGACGCTGGTTAAACTAAAGAATAATGCAGGGAATTCCAAAGTCAACGCACGAAAGCCTGGGTTGCGCAGTCCAAAAGATCTTACCTCGGCTTCGGAAGAGAAAAACGATTTGAATGGTTTTTTTGAAGAAGGATATGATCCAAACGACCCGATGTATCGATACGTGTGGGAATCTGAGCGCCATTTTCCACCATTTGGTTGGAAATCGCCGCGTGATATTCTTGACGCATGCTTTACTGCTCGGTATTCGCTCAATATTGATGGTTCAAACTCCACAAATCATTTCCCCGAAGGTGAAAGTTTGTTACTTCCAGAAGGTTACCATTGGATGGGTGATTGGGAAATCGACAGGCCCCCTGGAAACTCCACCGTGAGTAACACGGGTGGATGGGCCTACGATGCTTATTGGGTGACATCGTGGCCACCAAATGAGTTCAAAAATGCAAAAAATTGGAAGCGGAGATTTGCGAGTACGCGACGCAGACGATGGAGACGCAAAATTGCTCCCATTGAAGAATATGATGAGACGAACGTCTTTCCTAGTAGCTCTTTGAGCGAAGGAGGTGCTTCAAGTGCGAGAGAAAGCGGAGAAAAGCGAGATGAGTACAACTCGCAAACGAATATGTTCTTCACTCCGAATATGAACCGCAAAAGAAACACGAATGAACGCCGAGCAACGATGGAGGATACTAAAGCGGGAAAAGGGAGTTCATGGTCTATTGAAGTATCACAAAGTGGTGGAAATGTGTGCTTTCCAGTAGGTTTCGAGAACACGGAGCAATGTGCGATTCGATTTGTACCCGTAAGTACAGAGAAACAAGGAGTTCAAAACGTAACGCATTATGAAAACGATGAAATTTGCTCAGAGAGTATGGAAACGTGTGATATTTTGTGTGAATCGCTCCGCGAACGCTGGGAGTCGGTCATTGCAAGAGACAATAACGATGAACATAGTGACCCCGACGTGATATGCACAGGTGATAATAAATTCTATCTCGTATATCTTGAGAGACAAAAACGCGGAGACAAGAACAACAAGAGAGCGCTTTCTCGGAATATCCATGTTGTTCTTCGGGTCCCGCTCGTCTTGCGGAACTCGCTCCCTTGCGAGGCAAAGTATGTCGTCTACTGCGACAAGAGGGCTTCCGTTTATGGCATCATGAAGCCAGGAGAAGAAGTATTTATTTCGGAAAGCGTTGATCCGAGGCAGGAAATCAGCTGCGCATACGGTTTGAGAGCGAGTAGTGCTCAAAAGCAAAGCGAACGATGGAATATGAGTGAGCCGATGCCAATTACAGCATTTGCAGATGGAGTCACCCGTGGTTGTGTGGTATTGAAAAATGTAGGCGAAAACATAGGTGCGCAAGGGCGCAGATTAGAAGCAAAACTACTCGTAACTGCGTCGAAATACTCCGGCGTTTTGAAGAAAGATGGAAAAGTCGTCTCAAGAGACACTGACAATAGACCTGTGTCGAGCATTGCTGACGATGTCGCGAAAAATGTGAAACACGCGATAGGTTACGTCCAAGAGGAATCCTCACCATCAAACATCAGCGCAATGTTCGTCGATATTCGCGCTGATGTAATTGTTCATAACGCTTGTCCTTTCCCGGTATCATTATGCACTGAACCAGAAGATGAAACAAATCTCATACAAATTTCGAAGATCGAAGAGGTGGTGGATACCGCGGTAGGAAAATTCATAGTCAAAAAACCAACCGGCGAGTTATTCGAAGTGAATCCCGGAAATATTAACGTATCTTTGAGAGCGGAACAGAAGCTGAACGTAGATGCTGCCGTACGAGCTACAGTGGGAGTCGTGGATGGAGTGTTAAAGAATATTCAGAAAGCATTTGTTGCTGAAATTTCCAGTCACGTGCATACTTTATTCCTCGCCGAGGACGTAGACGAGCTCGAAAATGTTGATGCAAATAAACGCGTGCATTGTATTGTGCATAGAGGAGTCAAACCAGGTGAAGCTCCATGTTTGGTTACTTTGCGGACGAAATCATACGGTGAAGTCAGAATTAAAATCGTGGCTGAACATTTTCATCCTGTTCTATCGCAAAGTCAGCATTGGTGGTCTTACGAAATGATGAGCCGAACGGTTAGAATATCAGTCGTTCCTGAAATTATTTTGGTCAATATCTCACACATACCGTTAGCCATGCACATAAAGAATGATGACGACCTTAAGGATGAACGGAAAATGCATTACGATAACTCTGCAATGACCATTCCGATTGGAGCGGCGCCGGTGTTACCTGGGTCAAGCTCACCCGAACGTGCACGCTTAATATTTCGTGATGCTTCTGGAACTAGGGACGAAAACACACACTCATATGCATCCTTCTCTGCAGAGATTCGCATGGATCTTTTGCAAGAATCTGGAGAACAACTTCTTGCGGTCCCTCGATCTGTGACAAAAGATGGCGATTCTAAAGTGTCATCGTCACTAATTCGTGTAAGACTGCAAACGGCTCAGATTGCTGGATCCACGCAAATCATCATAGGTTCAGCCGCTAAGAGCGATCGATCTGCAGAGAGTGGCATTAGAATTGAAAATCACACTCGTGTGCGGGCAGATTTCTCAAGAATTTTGCTGAGAGGGGAGTCGAATGTGCAAAAGCGATACAATTTTGCGGATAAACAAACGGCACCCGCGATGGCGTCGACGAAGACACCGAAGAAATTGGGGAATATTACGTCTATGCGCACAAATAACAGCGTTACTAGAACTGCTTCACCGTCGTTATATGATGAATCCAACTTTGGAGAAGGTGTGAGGGTCCCTCCGCGCAGTGCTTCACATTGGCTCGGCCCACGTTTTTTCAATGGTCGCTCGGAGGGACCCACTGGGAAGAGAAGCCAGAAGTCGTCGGATGAATCCTTACTTCCCAAAGTTGGGGAATCTGTTCGGGTCGTGCGACTCTCGTGCAGCAACGATGAAAACGTCGAAGAATCGTATTTTGAACTTCCGGAGCTTGGTGATTTTCGCGACGCCAGTATCGTAAATTCTAGAACATCAGGTGGGGGTTCTTCTTCTGGCGGCGGCGAAGAAGAATTTGGCGCTCTCGGAAGTATCACTTTGGCAGAAGGATTCATATGCGATGATCCATCTGGAAAGTATGAGATTTGTTACCGATTGTCTTGCATTTTCTTTGACGGTGCTGAAACTGGCGCAGAAGAGTGCATATCTCTTCGATTAACGGAGTTCAAAGTAGAAATAGATCCAGATGTCCAAGATCGGAACAGCGATGGATCGCCACGTTTTGCAAAGCAACCTACTGTTTTAGACAGAGAATCTAGAGATGCTGTTCTTAGTGTAAACGATGCTGATGCCGCCGCGGCAATCATTAAGGGACACTTCATGTCAAGGCTCGCCAATCGTAATAAACGAAAGGGAAAAGGAAGAATGAACGATTTCGAAGCAGATTTGAAGGCTTTCCAGCGCATTCAGAATATCACAAAAACGTCCCGAGAAATTCACATCGGCGCCATCTTTGATGGCATCCAGATATCACTCGTAGATTCACGGCGAGAACTTTGTCTATTCACGGTAAACGGTATTGAAGCCTCGTTTGGGAACCAATGCAATAATGGAAGAGGTCTGTACGCTAAATTTGCCATCGTCTCTGCGCAACTGGATAACATGTTGGAGAACGCGTTGTATCCAGTCACAATGTTCAACGATGCGGCGTCAGGCTGCTTATTCGCGGCTTCATTTTCAATGAGAGAAAGTAGAGATATTAATCGCTTTCCGGAAGTTCGAATGGTGTGGGCACCGAGTGGTTTAAATGTTCTCATTCACGAGCCTTTGTTGTGGGCGTTGAAAGAGTATGTCGAAGAAATCGGTATTGAAAGACTTTTCGCGGAAGACGGCGGAGACGCTTCTGAAATGTCCTCGTCGAAAGATTCTAGGATGAAGAAGGATGGTGGGAAAAAAGTTACGTTCAAAGCCAAGAAGCAAAAGACTGTATCGGCAAATATTGACCATCTCATTTCAGTCGGAACGTTTTCATCGGACGGAATACGAGCCTTCGTAACGCTCACGTCTGCACCGTCATCTCGCCCGAAGAACGCGCCAATGATTATGTGCGCGACGCTCAATCTTTTACGATTAGACCGATTACCTATTGCGATTGCTCCTTTCAATTTACCGACAAATGCAACGCTCAAACTCTCTGATTTGAGGAGGAAAATGAAATCGCACGTTATCAAACAGTTTACGATACAGTCTGGAAGGATTTTGGCGTCTGTTGATAACGCAGGTACCGTATCGGTAGGTTTGCGCAGAGCGCAGGACAAGCTGGCGGAGCTTTCTGGAGATACGTCGAAAAATATTGTCGCTTCTCGAGAAAGGGGTGCGACGACATCAATTTCCGCGGGTGTTAAGAACATTGGTCAAACATATGTCGATGGTACCGTAAACCTCGTCGGTGGTGCATTATCCGGAGTTGCTGGAGTGTTTTACAAACCAGTCCAAGGGTTTCGCCAAGAAGGTTTGCGAGGAGCGGCGCTTGGCGGCATCAAAGGTATTACTGGTCTCGTGACTTCAACGTTAGGAGGTGCGGTCGGTTTAGTCGAAACGGCATTCAGTGGACTTTCTCAAGCTATGTCGGTAGGTGGTATACTTTCGAAATCTACGGGATCTCTGGAAGCTACTCGAGCTCGAAAACCTCTCGCTTTGCGTGGCGATGGCATCGTTCGAACGTACGACGAAGAGCAATCAGCAGGTGCTGATTTGCTGAGAGTTGCTGCAAAAAAGATTGCGTACGTCGAAGAAATACAAGCGAGTAAAGTTGACCAAGATACGATGAAGAAGAAAGGGACGAGAAAGGAGAGGAAGACTATGAAAAATGCAAACAAGAAGACTAAAAAGTCGTTCACCACGGTGACTGCTGTAAACGAGAGAACGCAGTTTACGTTCGGCCGGTTTGAACTTTTTTATCCCCTCGCGCATGTTTCAGATGCCATCGTATGTCTAACCGACACGCACTTGGTTTGGATCGAGCGTTACGAAACAGATCCAACAGCAACCCGCTTTCTCCGATGGCACGAAGTCGCCTCTATTTACATCTCTTCTTCTCTGGACAAAAAGACTGTCTGCGTCCAAGTCGGCGTATGCGATTCTCTCCGCGAAGAAAATAAAGTCACGACGCCCGACTTTGGATTCACCTCTTCCTTGTTAACCGTCGTAAAAGAAGGAGCGAAAAGCAAAAATAAAAGCATAACATTTGTGAACCACAACGATTTTCGTAGCTCAACCGTTTTGTGCCCGTTTCAATCCTCCGAGGATGCGAATCGAATTTTAGCGCAGATGCGTGCGCTGTGGGAACAAGCCGTCACCGATAGAAGACAACGATTTGGCTTTCAAGCCTCGCCGCTTCTTCAGAACTAAAAGTGATACATACATGAATATTTATAAATTTAAAGCCTAACAACATTAACTCTACATCTACTCGGCACCACCACCACCACCACTCATCCCTTTGCTATTGCTCTCGTGAGTACGCTTCCTCCCGTGCTTCTTCCCGTGTTCGCGCAGCAAATTCTTCGCTCTCTCCTCCAAAACCTCCAACCTTCGCACGGTATCCATCTCGTCCTCCACCCCGTCTTTATGTTCTTCCAGCAACGCCCTTCTTTCTTCCTCTATTCTTCTATATCTCGCGTGAAACGTGCTCTCCTCTTTAGTATTCCCGTTGTTGTTATTGTTGTTGTGTCTGTTGTTCGCGTTGCGTTTCGACGACGCGCGTCCTCCTCCCACGTTCTTCAATCCGTGGCGCTCGGCGCGTTTCGTCAAGTGGTCCTTCACCACCTCAATTAAAGTCGCATCCCCATCTTCCCCAAATCTGTCTATGTACGGCCCGTATATCGGTCGGCTGAACGCCAAGAGGAATAAAAACAGCGCGCAGACAACTAAAGCTCTTCGAGCGCGTCGAGTGTTTCGATCGAATCGGACTTTTTCTTCTTTCGTGGCGAACCGGATGGTCGGGTCTCCGATGCCGTGCAGAAACGAATTTGCGTTCCCCGAAATGTTGGATGGATGATTGAAGAATTGGTGCGACTCTTTGTCGTAGTCATTCTCGACGCTTTGAGCATCATTACCATAATCGATTTTGGAGGAAAACGGACTAACGTTGGTGCGCGCGTACGCGCTCTTGCGCATTTCTTACTAACGAGTTGTTTGTGCAACGCGTGTTCTAAATTCTAACGCTTCTATTATACACAACTTCTTCTAAAAATGAACCACTCTAAAACATCAATCGCAGTAACGCGCGCTACTTTTGTGAACGACGACGCTTCATTAAACGAGCTCGTCGCAGGTATTCCCGCCTTTCGCGCCGCAGATTTGGATTCTCGTGTTACTCTCTCTCTCTAAACCAGTCAAGGCTTCGGCTTCGATATCGAAATCGTGCGCGGCAGAGCCGACGTTGAGGACGCCTTGCGCGTCGAATTCTTCGAAATATTGGTACGGGTAATCGATACCGGCGGTGGATTTTCCTTTCGATTTTTTAGCGGCGTCGAAACCGAAGAGGCGTAATCGAGGGCAGATTTTGGATAAAGCCATGACGGCAGCGAAACCGGCCGAAGGTGCTGGAGCCGTGTCGTGGACTTTTATCTTCCCGGTGTCGCGCATTTCTTTACACGCGCGGATTTGCGCCAACGCGATGCGCGAAATGTCGACGAATCGAGCGTTGAACACGCGCGCTCTTTTCTCGCCGACAATTTTGGCGAATTTTTTCGCCACTTCCACGTCTCGCGTTCGAACCGCGTACGCCGCATCGTTGCTACTTTGTCTCGATCGAGAACTCGAGGAGGCGATATCGCTCGATAAAATGTTCGAATGTTTCTCCGCGAACGCGTCGAATTCTCGCGCCCATTTATGGTTTATCAATCGTACCGACGTCTTTTTCCCGACCAATTTGGTAAACTCGCCGTCGGTAGGGGCAATGTTCATGCGCAAGACAAACCCGTGCGCGTCGATAAACGGCCCTAATGGTTTCTTATTATGCCCGAGCGGTTTTAACAAAATCCCAGAATTCCCGACGACAGCGCACCCTCGAGTGAAATCCAACGGTTTCGGATACCCGTTCAATCGATTGGACAATCGGGAACTCCCGTCGCCTCTCGCGTTGGTCACCTTACCAAAAATACTCTTCTTTAACTGCCCGGGCGATATCGGTAACAGCGTCTGCGCGTCCGCTCGGCTCATAGTCGCCGTCAACAACTGCCACGCGGACGGAATCTCGCTCTTCTTCGCTTCGGATTTTTGACACTGTAAAACGTACTTGGTTCCGTTCAACGCTCTCGCCAACATCTTCGCGAACCGATCGTTCGATTGTTGATTCGTCGCCGCGTAGAACGTGTGATCCGCTAACATCGCTCTATCGTCCGCTCTTTCCGGTTCTTTCGGCCTGGCCAGTCTGTTATTGCTCCTTTGTCTCCTCTCTCTCTCTTCTCCTTCTCCGTCGTCGTCTTCCCCTACGCCCGCTCTCGCCGCCGCCGCCGCCGTCCCTTTCCCGACCGGTTTCGTCTTCCCACTCTCGCTCCTCCCGAACGACGCGACCACGGAATTCTTCAAAGTTGTGGGCCAAAACTTCTTCTCCACGTGCGGGTGCGCGATGACATCTCTCGGTTTCTTCTCAATCTTTAAGTTTTCCACGTCCTCTCGAAACTTCTTCGGTCCCGGCGTGGTGTCTCGCGCAGAAAACCTTTGCCTTTTCTCGTCCCAAACGCCTCGCGTTTTCACGCCGTTCGGGTCGTACTTTTCGTTCAATCGGTGCCTCCCTTCGCCAGGTGTCGTGGCGAACGTGTTCTGCGCTCTGGTGATGATTCCAGATCGAGGTTCGTACTGTAAAGAAGGATTCGCGTTCGAGTTGTACCCGCGGTAGAGTTTCGGGGCGTTCGCGGATGACGACGTCGACGAAGCGAAGAACGACAGGAAGAAGACAAAAAAAAGAGAAAGCTGCAGAGAAAAGGACGACATGTATGCGTGTTCTTTCTTTCTTTCCTCTTGCGTCGAGCGTTTTCTGCTTTTGTCGGTCTCTCTTCTCTGTTTCTTTTCGTACGTCTAATGAGGAAAATGCAAGAGCTTTTGGTACGATTTTACGCGCAATGTGATGTTCATGTTAATGTTAATGTTAATGTTAATGTTACAAAGAAGAATTCTTTTAGTGTTTGTGCAAAAGCAGGGTGGTCGTTTTCTCACCTGCCAGATGAGTGCTCTCTCTGCGCTACTCTATTTTCCTGGCTTTTTTCCCTCGAAAGATCCCGTTGTCTTTGCTCGATTTGACGACGCCGGAAAGCGTGTCTCTGGCCTGGCCGCGTTTGCTGTTGCGCCGATTGAGCAGCTTCGCGTCCAAAGGCCAGTACGCGTACGGTTGTAACTTTTCGCCTTTTCTGCGAACGTCGCCACCTCCTTTGGCTTTGTATCGGTCGCCGGTGTGCGTGGCGGAAGTTTTGGTGGTTTTGTTCGTTTTGGTGGACTTGTTGGTATTCGTCGTGCGCTTGGTTTTGCCGGATTTGCGAGTGCCGAATGTGCGTCGCGTGGCGCCGTCTTCATCTTCCTCGTCGTCGTCGCGCGCGCGCTTGCGGTCGTTTTCTTCGACGATTTTAAGTTTACCGGTGGATCTGTCGGTTCTGTATTTTGTGCCGTCGTCGTCGGCATCGCCAAACTCGTTTCGTCTGTATTGCGCGGTTTTCGCGCCTTGCGCGAGTAGGTGTTTGCGCATTTTCGAGTCGTCGAGTAAATCGAATTCAGCACCGACGGGGAGCCGGGCGCCGGCGCTCGCTCTCGAAGCGTGCGCATCGCGCGCGTTGCGAAATGCACCTTCAGAACCGCCGCTGTTCCCGCGGTGGGATTTAGGACCGAATCCACCAAACTCGGAACGTTGGTTGTTGTTGTCGTCGTTTTCGTCGCCAAAGATTTCCTCCTCGTTCCAGCGACTTTTGCGACCGGTTTTACCGCTCGCCCGACTCGCCGTTTCTTCCGCTCGAGCCTTTTTCTTCTTCATTTCTATCTTGGTTTCCTCTTTTTTCATGTGTGACGCCAAAGCTAAGTGCTCTTTCGGTATGGCGTCTTCCACCGCGCGCCATCCGCACCGCTTCGCGCATCGTTCGACAATCACTTTCGTTTTCAATTTGAACCTGTTCTTAGAATCCGAGGACCATTTCAAAACAGCTGGAAGGAGTTCTGGTAAGTGCGAAGCGAGCTCGTTTTGCGGCAAACGCACGGCGACGACTTTTATAAAACCTAACGAGGCTTTCACGACTTCTCTGTTGCGACCTTTGAGCAATTTGTAAATCGCCGGGAGAAGTTCGGGAACGATTTCAACAAGTTTCGCGGAGAATTCGTAAAGCAAACGCGCCAAGGCGACGACTGAGGCAGATTGCATTTGTGGCGTCGCGCCGACGACACCGGCGAGCACGGTGAGAAAGAATCCTCGAATGGCGAGAGAACTTTCGTCGATAAGATCTGGCACCGGCTCCAAGTTTTCAATCGCCATGTTGTCGTTATCGTTGTTGTCCTTATCATCTTCGTCATCATTGTCGTCGTCGCTGAGAATCACATCGCGGTCGTCGTCGTCGTCGTCTGAATCGTCGTCGTCTGACATGTCGTCTTTGCTTCCGTTTTTATTTTTGTTCTTTTTCTTCTTGCCTTTATCCCCCTCGTCGCTTTGCGCGAGCCACGCGGCGACGCCGGCGCGGTTACCAACTTGTCCATCCGCGATAGCGCCTTGTCGTTCGCTCGCTTCCTTTTCCATGCGTCTTGGAATGTCAACTAAAAGTTGATACGCCAACAAACGCGTCTTTGCGTTTTGCTCTTTCGTCGCGAGGATGAGTTCTGCGAGTAAAGTCTTCATGGCGTCGTCGTTATCATCTTCATCGTCTTCGTCGTTTCCGTTTCCGGCGTGGCTTTGTAAGTGCGGCAGTACGAACCCGATAACCTCTAACCGGCGTCGTCTCGCCGCCGTCGCGCACGTGTCACCGGCGTCCATCAAGCACATTTCCACGTCTTTGCTCATCTTTGCCAGCCAGGCGCCTTTTTTTGCCGCACAAATTGCCGAGAGCAGTTTATACGCTCGCTTTTGACTCGCCGCTTCTTTCTCGTTTGCCGCAGAGGAGGCGATTTTGAACGCCGCATCTAACGCGTCAATATCTAATCCAGGTACTAAAGCGTGCGCGAGATCGATGAAACTGCACTTTTTCAACACTCTTGCCTCCTCTTCTTCTTTCGAGGACGATTTTGAGGTCGTTTTCTTTTTCTTCTTTTTGTGAGCACCTTCTCCTTCCTCCTCCTCCTCCTTCTCCTCAATCAACGAGGACGAAGCCGCTTCGACCAACTTTTTCAACACTTGCTTAAAGAACGTGTTTACGGTTTCCTTACTTGCAATTTTCGCGAACCCACCGATGGTGGATGAAATCTCTCCTCGCGCGTGCGGTTCCGAAGTCACGAATAAATTGAACAGAATTGGCATGTAATTCTTAGAAAATTTCGAGATTGTTTCCAACTGCGCCTCGGCGATGTGCACGGTAAAATGAGCTCGGACTTTTTCTTTACCATCTTCCCCTTCGCTCTCGTTATCCTCTTTCTCCGTGTCGAGATCGGATACATTCAAATCGGAATTTATGTCGTCGTCGTTGTCGTCGTTATTATCGTCCCCACCAGTGGCTGCCAGTGCTTGTCGACACAACCTTCTCAAACATTCACAAATTGGCGCTCGTAAATCATCTCTCGCGCTCAACGCGTGACCTAAATCTTTCGCAAACGTCGGAAAACTCTCTCCAGCGTCGATGGGAAAATTAGCAAAGCCTGGTAAGAGTGACCATAACGCTAATTCTGCAGCGCGACACCTTTGCGCTTCGAAGAGTCTGTTTTCGCTTTGCGCCTTGGCGGCTCGTCCTCCTAATCGACGCGCTTCTGGTAACACAAACTCGCCGAAGAAAGACATTCTCGCGCCAGTAAGAGATCGACGCAACAACGGCACGAGCCATAGTCGAGAACCATCGGATTCGTCGTCGATGTCCATATCTTCTTCGTCTTGGACGTCGTCGTCGTCGCCTCTTCGTTCTAAAGATTTATCGATGGACTCTTCCAATCGTAACGGGAGTTGTTCGAGCAACGCTTCGGCGCCGATATATTCCGCCGCGGTAGAAATGCACGTTTCTATTTGACTTTTACACCGTAACCCGTCGGCATTCGCGCCCATTTCTCCGAGCGCGGCTAAGGAACCACTCAATAAAGCTCCGCCGGCAATGCCGAGTCTTTGGAAACACTGCGTGGCGACCGGTATGGTAAAAGGCCAAGCCGCTCGGTAACGCATGCCTAACGCAGACTCTATCGATTTTGCGACGCCTATCATCGGAGGCGGTTTTAAGCTGCTATTCTTTTTACTCGTTTTTTGTTGCACTCGTAACGTCGCGACGTATTTCACGCCTTCTCTCGCCATTTCGCTATCAACGGTTTCTCGAATCAACGTCTTCATCGCTTCGCACGTCTCAATCGCGACGCCTTCGTGAGGCGCATTTAATAACTTCAACAAACTTTCAAACGTAAACGGTAACGCTTTTCTCGCTTCCTCGGGATCTTTTCTATACATTTGGGTGGCAATGTTTGCGATTAACCGCGCTAACGTGACGCATTTTGTCGGTTGCGTATGCGACGCTTCTCTCGCCAATCTCGCCACGGGTTCGAGAATTTTCATAAATGTCTTCGCGTCGCACCCTGGGTTCGGAGACATCGACAACGCCAACAACGTTTCCGTCGCATGCGTCTCCAGCAACGGTTCACCCAACGACGTAATCTCAATCGTCGCATCGACAATCTTCGAAGCCGTCGGCTCCTCTACGCTCGCCAACGAGCCTTTCAGAGCGCCTAAAACGTGTAAAGCCTCCGTTGCGGTGGCAATCGCGACATCCTTCTCTTTCTTCGCGCCTTTCGCGCCTTTCATGTTTGCCGCTTTCTCCGCCGCATCCCTGGGCGCTTTCAGTTTTTGCACTGCGAACGCGCCAAACGTCTTTTGAAAAAATACCTTTCCGACTCTGGCGCCTTTCGTCGCGGAGAGCACTTCCTGCACCGCTTCGTGCGCCGATTTTCTCACTTTCGGCCTCGAGTCCACACAAAAGTGACACAGCGCAGAAAAAGCTTTCCCTAACTGATTGTTGCTGTTACTGTTCTCGTTTCCTTCTTTTCCTTCTCCTCCTCCTCCTCCTTGTTTCCCAAACATCTTCTCCCACTCTTCCTTCCCGATTTTCGCCGTCGCCGTCGCTCTCAACGCGAACCCGAGACATTTAATCACCGCCCTCAGCGCCGCGGAGTGCTCCTGGTTATCCCTCCCAACTTTCACCAACACGTCGACAGTTTCCATCAGTTTACTCTTAATCGCCGCGGGACTGCAATGTTCCAACGCGACCGCCAGTATCGTCAACATCGCGTGCACCGTTTGCCTCTCGCCTTCGCCCGAGTGTACCGCAGATATGCCACCAGCATTCGAAGAATCATCGTCATCGACGACGCTCGTCAACGACGCCATCGTTGCCGCGTACACGCTCACCGGAGACGGCTGCATGTTCTTCTCGGTAATCACCGCACATATCGCCAGTAAGGCGGAAATAACTCTCTTGCTTTCCGGTTGTTGCGAGCGACTGTGCTTGTCGTACAGAACGCGCATCGGGTCGTCCAAGGCGAAGTGCGCGGATACGAGCGACGAATTAGTGTTCGTTGATATCGTTTTCCTCTCCGCCGCCGCCGACATTTTCTCTCTCTCTCTCTCTCTCTCTCGGATGAAATTGGAAAAAGTTTTGCGCCGCCGCCGCCGCTTTGACACCAAAGTGCGCTTCGCTTTTCACGAACGCAAGAAGAAGGCAAAAGTGTTTTTAGAGAGAAAACGAACAGAGAAGAGACTCTGACTTTAGGCTCTCCTTCTGCTACGACTTCGTCTTCGTCTTCTTCTGTTACAAAAAGTCTTTCGAGGAGTACAACAGGAGCAGTGTAAAGCGTAAAAACGTAACGAGGAAAAGGTCCGTCTTTTGTGATGAAAAGGAGAGAAAACTTCTTACAAATACTCCATGTGTTTACGCATAAGTACGACGCATAGAGCTCTGAAAATCTATCAATTCGCTTTTCTGCGCTCTCCTTATTCTTGCTCGTCTGTTTTGCCTCTTTATCTTTCTCACCAGACACCGATTTTGTCGTGTTCTCGATGTTGGCGATCATCTCGCTTCAAGTTCCTTTCGGCGGTACAAACGCGTTCGTTGATCCTAAGAACAAGCAATCTTTGCGCTCTTTCGAGACGTCCATTTTCGCTCGGAACTTTACCCTCCTCTCGCGACGGTTGGTTTTTCGCGCCTCGTAATCCTTCCTCCATGATTTTAACGAACTCCTTCTTAACGTACTTCTTCCTCGTTTACGTCGTTCTTCATTCTCCGCTGCTTTTTCATCGTCGCTTCGTCGTCGAAAGAAGAACGTTTGATTTTGCGTTGAACAGAAACGCACATTCTATCTCGCGTCTTCTGGCACCTTCGAGTGTAGCGAGCGAAAGAGCAACGATTCAACTTTTCGCCGTCGTTAAAGTCGTTCGCCTCGTTATTAAACCGTGGTTTCATACTGCGTGTATTCTTTTCTCGGAAATGCATTGATATCATCGACGCGGTATCGCAGCGCAGAGTCGTCGTAAAGCTTCTCTCTGTCTCTCATCAGTCCTCTCTCATCATACCTCTCCCTCCGCATCATTTAAACTCTTCCTGGCGATTTCTAAATCTCTCTTAAATTCGTAAAACTGCGATAACGTGAGTTCCATTTTGATTTCTCTTTGTTTCCTCTTCTGTTGTTGTTGTTGTTCTTCATCGTCCTCTTCGTTTTCGAACACCAATCTTACGTTGACTCTCGAGCGGATGTCATCCCCGTCGCCGCCTTCCTCTTCTCCCTCTCCCTCTTTACTCATACCGAAAGACTTTGACGAGGAAACGGCGCTGGTGAGGACGAACGACCAGTCCACGCGGACGAGCTTGTTGAAGGAGGCAGACGTCGCAGTGGTGGACATGTTCTGTTTATGCGCGCGTTTCGCGCGCATTAGATATGAAGTACGTCTTGGGATTTCCCCGCATAAATATCGAATACCTACCTGCGTAGAGTCACGGACGCATAAACATGTCGACGGCACTCTCTGCCCGGGCGAGCTTCAAAATCAGCGGGTATTCTAAAAGGAAAAGAACGGAGACTTTGAGACGGCGATATTGCGCGACGAAGACATCATTTTCACTGGAAAGAAATCAAGTCATCGGGGACACGGACATCCACATCGCAGACGTCACGCTCGGCACGATGACCTTCGGGAAACAAAACACGGAAAAAGACGCGCACGAACAACTCAATTATGCAATCAAAGAGTTCGGGGTGAACTCCATAGATACGGCGGAAATGTACGCCGTTCCTGCGGACGCGAAAACGCAAGGGAAAACGGACGAATACATCGGTTCGTGGTTGAAGGAGAAAGACGTGAAACGAGAGGAGATTATATTGATGACGAAAGTTGCCGGGAGGAGCGAAATGCAATTGAGAGGGCGAATTCCCGGGGAGGAGAACAGATTGACGGCGAAACAGATGGAATTAAGCGTGGAGTGTTCGTTGGAGCGACTTCAAACGGATTACGTCGACGTGCTTCAACTGCACTGGCCGGATCGATACGTTTCGCTGTTCGGAGGCGTTCCTTACGAAAGAACGAGCGAACGCGAGGACGACGTTTCGTTCGAAGAACAAGCTGAATGCATGTATAGACTGATTAAAAGCGGGAAGGTGAGATACTTTGGAACGTCGAATGAAACGACGTTTGGCGTTTGCGAGTTTGCAGCGTTGGCGAAATATAAGAAAGAACAGTCCCCGAAGATGCAAACGATACAAAACGGGTACAATTTACTCCAACGAATCGCGTTTGAAACAGATTTAAACGAAGCGTGTTCGCCGAAGAATCACAACGTCAGCTTCTTAGCGTATTCTCCATTAGCCGGCGGCGCCTTAACCGGTAAATATTTAAAAGCAACCGAACCGCCAAAGAACAGTCGATTCACGCTCTTCCCCGGATATATGGCTCGATTCAACGAACCGCGATTGAAAAACTGCTTGACGGAATACCAAACCTTAGCCGAGGAAAGTGGCTTAACGCTGACCGATTTATCCTTGCGTTTCGTTCGAGACCGCGATTTCGTCTGTTCGAGCATCATCGGCGCGACGACCATGCCCCAGTTGGAGGAAAATTTGAAAGCGTATACGCAACCGCCTCTCGGAAAAGACGTCGACGATGAAATCGAGAGAATTTATAGAAAGTATAGAGACCCCGCGCAAAGCACGAAAACTTCGTGATAAACTAGAGAAGAGATTATTGTAACA
>Ga0115557_1000462_pt1 | contig 27971 bp, 15 predicted proteins | sample COGITO_mtgs_1104_FD_87280 | JGI IMG/M metagenome (GOLD analysis project Ga0115557, IMG submission 87280) | Pelagic marine microbial communities from North Sea - COGITO_mtgs_110421 | ecosystem: Environmental > Aquatic > Marine > Epipelagic | place: Germany:Helgoland, sampling site Kabeltonne...
CATCCCGCCTCTCAAACGCAACACCAAGTGCAACGTAGACTCCTTCTGGATGTTGTAATCGGCCAACGTTCTGCCGTCTTCTAACTGCTTACCGGCGAAAATCAATCGCTGCTGATCCGGCGGAATTCCTGTTTTTAGAAAAAAGAGAGGAGAAAAAAAGGTCAGCGCGAAAGCCGAGAAAACGAAAGAAAACGCAAAGAGAGAATTTAACGCGCGATCATCAGAGATCGCACAACATTGCGCGCTCTTCTCTTTCGTTCAGAGAGAAGAGAGAGAGAGAGAACGTCTCCATCGTCCGGACGCGCCTAGAAAAACTTCCCAAAAAATTTCTTTCTTCTTCTTTCGAGGCAAAAAACCGTCGTCCAAAAAACTCGCTCTCGAGAGATTCTTTTCGTCGAAAAGGCACCGTTGCGTGGTTTTGGTCGAACATTCGTAATCTCAGATCGCACGCATGAATGACACGACGTTTCACTCTCTCTCTCTCTTTCCGAAGCGCACACGTGCGCGTGCGAAAAGCCCGCGGGTGGTCTCAAAAAACACAAGCGCGTGGTTCTTTTCTCACCACGCGCGCGAGAGAGTGCGCTCTCTTTTTCTCTCTCTTCTCTCGGAGGATTTCTTCGAACGCAGCGCGAGTGACGATTCGATCGTCGTCGCAGAATCCAAGAGCGAGGAGAGGCAAAATTTCAAACGACGACTCTTTACACGAAACGTACCTTCTTTATCTTGGATCTTCGCTTTCACGTTATCGATGGTATCCGAAGACTCCACTTCCAAGGTGATGGTTTTGCCCGTCAAGGTTTTCACGAAAATTTGCATCTTCTTCTTCTTCGTTTAGTATAGTAATATATACGTGTGTGATGTGTGTTCGTTGTGTGCGTGTGCTTTTGTGCGCGTAATTTCTAACGAGAAGAACGAAAAAGAAGAAAAAAGAAGAATAAAAGGGCAGCGCTTTAAGAAGCTTTGATGAGCTTTGAAAGCTTTAATGCTTTGCTTTGAAAAAAAGGCAAACAAACAAACAAACAACTCTCTTTTGACTCGACGAGACTTTTTTATCTTTTACGTACGAGACTCGTGAGAAAAAACTTCTTCTTCTGGGATGGAAGATTAAGATGCTCCGCTTTTGCTTGAAGAATAATACCACGAACAACTTTAACACCAACAACACGACGAGAGCTTCTTTGTTGTCTTCTTTATTATCATTTAGTAAAGTCGTTTTAGGAGGAGAACAACCGCAACAACAAATACGAGTGAGATTGGCGTCGAAAAAAGCCGGCGGATCCACGTCGAACGGACGCGATTCGAACCCGAAATTTTTAGGCATCAAGAAATACGGCGGGGAACTCGTTCGCCCGGGGAACATCATCGCCAGGCAGCGAGGGACGAAGTGGCATCCGGGGGAGAACTGCGGGATTGGCACCGATCACACTTTGTTTAGCTTAGTCGACGGGAAGGTGAAGTTTACGAAGAACAGAGTGAAAGGGAGGACTATCGTGAATATCGAGAAGTTTACCGAGGAGGAGATTGCGCTTTGGCGAGCGAGAGGGAAGCTCAGGCACATTGAATCATAAGAAGAGAGAGAGAATAGAAGAAGAAGAATAAAAATCGGAAGAAGATGTTTTCGAAACTCGGGGCGAAGATATCGCAAATCGTGAAACCTCGAGTCATCACCGACGGGGTGGAGTATTGGGAGCCGCCGTACGAGAAAACCGGATGGCTGGAGAAACAAGGCGAGGTCGTGAAGACGTGGAGGAAACGGTTTTTCGTGATGAAGCAAGGGAAACTGTTTTGGTTTTTGGACGAACACGTGACGATGATGACGAAAAGCAGAGGGGTGATCGACGCAGCGAGTGGGGATTGCGTGTCGGTGAGAGGGGCGGAGGAGACGACCGGAGACGCGAACTCGTTCGAGATTGTGACCAGGAACGGTGGGGTGATGTATTTTATTTGTCCGAGCAGACAGGAGAAGGAGCAATGGATTAATAGGATCGGAAGGGCAATCGTCATTGGGCGAAGACATAATAATTAATCAAGCAGAGGAGAAAGTCTATATATACATTTTAAAGTCTTCTGCTTTTGAATTTACACGTACCTCGCGTGAGAACACGGTAGTAGTACCTCGGTAGTTTTTGTACAACAATTCTTAGTATATAAAACAATAACACAAAGTTTTGAGTAATGCTAATGCTTACTATTTGTATCTATAAAAGATAAGAGTGCGTGGCGGTTTCTTCGTCCATCTCTCTCTCTCCCTCTCTTCACGCCCTATCATTGAAATATTTATACAGCGCTTTCACGTTATCCGCAAACTGCTGCGACTGACCGCCGAATTTGTCGTGTAACCTGGTCAACTGTTCGTTCCAAATCGGAAGGCCTATTCCTCTCACCGCTGAGGATATGTATTTCGCAACGATTCGATCTGGATCTGAAATCTCCTCGACGTCTTCCGCATCGTCCACGTCGATTGTAAACTTGCCGCTTTTGCCTTCAAACGCTCGCAACATCCGAAGGATGGTGTCCCAATTGGACATCACCAAACCGTCAATCTTGAACAAGCTCAAGATGGACATGCCGTCGTATTCCCCGGACTTTCTTTCTTGTTCGGTGAGCATCTCGGGAGACCCGAGTATGAGTGCTGTTCTTTGCGCGCGTAAATCGTCGTCAATGTCCATCAATCGAAATAGCGCTTTGTTCGCTCGCTGATAATTTGCCTTCGTTTCATCGTTGTTTTGGTCGCTAAAGATTGTGTAAAATCGAAAGAGTTCGCCAACGACTTTTTTCGTGAACTCGACGCTGTTCCACTGCGCTCGTTCGAGTATTTGTATCGCGGTTTCCTCGTTATCGAAAACGAACGCGTCTGCTAACGGTTCAATATTGCTGAGTAAGGTATCTGAAATTTCATTCGACGCTTTAGCACAGTCGTCTCCTTCCGGAAGAGGTTCGGCGTCACCAGATGCAAAAGAAGACGCCTTAGATTTCGAAGGAGGAGGACCACCGCTGTCGCAAAAATGTAATTCCTCCAAGAACCTGCGCAAAAGTCTCAGGAGCATCGTTTTCTCGGTCGCGATTTCTTGCGTCTGCGATTCGCTCAAACGCGCACCAATGTATCTCCAAATTAATCCGGGAACGACGTTCATGTGGTGAATCAACACGTGCACTAACAACTGATCTCCGCCCTTGACATTGCGGTTCTTTCCAGCTGCCGATTGACACGTAATCATTGCATAAAATATCGCCGCCGAAACTTGCTTTCCATGGCATGAATTAATAAAAAAGTTCCGTTTCCTCTCCCATTGGAGTTTCGTGCGTTGCTTAAACTTATTCTCGCGCTCCAACTCTTCTTTCTCTTCTTGATACGATGCTTCCGTATCAGCGTATTGTCTGAAAAAGCACGCGTACGTATCAATCATCCCGTATGCGGCGAAAGCTTCGGGACATTCCGTTTCTGTGACCGCTCCAGGTGGCAATTGAAAATCGTGATTCTTCTTCTGTTCCAGCAACCGTTCGAAGGAAGCTGAATCGTTGGATACGAGCGTTAATTTCAAACAATTAGTGAACATTTTCACGAGTATCTCACGAATCACTTCGCGGTTACAGCGCGTGAGCGCGGCAATTGTATCGACTTTATACTTGTCGGCGATGCGCATAAATTCAAGTCGAGCCGTTGGTGAAGACATCACAAGTTTCCCTAAACCTTCTTGCCATTCGATCATTTCCTCGCCATTCGGCAGGTCTTTTTGCAACTGCAAGCTCGCTCGAGCGTACACTTTGATATAGAAGTGAAAAGCAAATCGAACGCATTTTGCACCAAGATTTGTAGATTCTGCGTCGTCTTCGTTATCCTTTGGTTGCTTCCGACCGTCTCCGTCGGCATCGGACGAGCTCGCTCGAACGGCAGATTGCGAAACGCGCGACGTCTTCCTAGTTCCAATGGCTACTGGAGTGCCGTTCTTCTCAGTAGCATTAGCGGAGGTAGAGTTGACGAGCAAATCGAGCGCCGTGCGCAATTGGTCAAGCGCAAAGTTGAAATAGCTCTTCTCGAAGAGATTCGCACGATATGTCGCCTGGAGATTGTCCTTTTCCACCATTAAAGCCATCTCTGGATTCATATTCGAATCAACAACCCCGGCGCTCACCTCGGCAATATCGGACATGTGTGAATCGTTTAATTCTTTCTTACTCTTCTTCTTTTTCTTCTCGTAAAATAAAATGTACGCGGAATTTGGTTTTTCGTATGTGAGCGTTTGCGCCTCCTCGCCGACGTTGTTCGTTTGGTGTACATAAGAGCCACCAAAGCAGTCATCTTCTAAACACTTTGGATCGTACGGTTCGACAGAAGTATCGTCGTAGCGACGCCACGTCCCAAGATCATCGTCGTCTCCGGTGAGCTCTCCGGTCTTCTCGTCGCGATCGCGAATGAATGAGTAATAGTGCCCCGCAAAAGCAGTTCCTGAGTGGACGATGACGCCAGAAAGTCTATATTCCAATTTCTCGTCGTCCTCGGTATTTTCATTTCCATCGCCTCCATCTAATTCACCGTTTTGCTTGTTGTTGTTGAGATTACGCATAGACTTTCGCGATGTGTGACGATGGTGATTCAAAAGATTCCCAGGCGTACCCGGTCGCGCCGGGCCACCGTCGTCGTTTGTTCCTCCAGCTCCGAGCTCTTCTTCGGCCTCCAACGCGGCTTGATCAGCCTTTTCGAGTGCTTCTTCCGTGTATGGGTACATATCCAAAGTCTTTGGGAAACTATAATAATCTTTTACTTTGTTTCTTTGATCCATAGCGTAATCGTACTCGAGTCGCTGAATGTGCAAACAGAGCGAGTCTGGCAACGTGCGGACGCACGTTCGCTTCGTCGCATCAACTTTCTTCTCGCATTCCGGGCATTCCCACTGGTTGTCGGCATCCATGAGTTCACCAGTCGTTAACAACGACATGGAATCATCAACGCACGCTTTATGCTTACCGCCCACAGCGAGCTGAATTTGACAAAAATCTTCTTCGCGTTCGCTTCGATGCTTCGGACAGTTCTTACAGATGATTTGCGACACCATCTTCCCTCCTAAAACTTCTTCAATCGCACCCTTAAACTTTGGCAGTTCTCGCCCTTCCTCTTTCGCTTGTTTTTCAACTTCACTCGTGATGTTAAGTTTCTCTTTCATCGCGTTGACGTAGTGCGAATCTATTTGCTCTTGAAACCTCGTAAAAAAGACGTACGCGTCTTCGTGTTCTCTTACGTTTACGGGTTCCCCGTCCCAGTCTTTGAAGGCGTGCCACAAATCGCTAGGCTCGTAGTACGTGTGCACAGAAGATCCTTTCAGCATAGCAAACATTTTTTGCGTCTGATAAAAAAGACTCTCGGATTGATCCTCCTCTTCAACCTTCGCGTCGATGGCTAAAATCTTGTCGCGAATACCTGGTTGCGCGAAGAGTTGCTGAAACAAAGCATTCATATAACACGTCGCACCGGCGTTGACGAGTCCAATTTTTGCGCTCACATTCTTTGGCAGCGGGTGACCTCGGATACTGACTTGACGATTAACTTCGGCGGTTGGTTCGACGTCCCACTCTATGTTCTCGAGTGCATCCAGCTCTTCCATTTCAAATTGCAACAAATCGCAGGCTTCTCTGTTCTCTTCGTCCATTTGGTCAAACAAGTGTAATCTGTACAAAGAACTCAGCGTTAAGGACAAAGCATCGGCGCTCTTTTTGCACACAGAAGATAAAACTGAGAACGCGTGCGGGCGTCGATCTTGATCCCCGAAGAGCGCGGTAAACTTCGTCGACAATTCTCGTTTCCCCGCGGCGAGCATCTGGAGCGAATCTTGGCTTAAGAGTAAAGTTTCCATCATTTCTTGATCGGGATCAGAACGTCTACTACACAGACTTCTGCATACAGTTTCTAGTTCTGGAAATAGACCGCGCAGAAGGATCGCTTTTGTTAAGCGCACGGCGTCTTCCACGCTGATTGTCTCCACAGCCGCTGCAAAGTAAGCCATCGTCTCCAATCGCTGCGTCGTTGAGGCTTGGATCGTCTCCGAGGCGTTATTTGAAGCCGCACTTCTAGGATCCATCGCGAGTTGAACGACCCATTCCACATCGCGCTTAAATGCGCTCTCGAGGAACTGCAGAATATGCGGGTTACCTTCTTTAGAAGGCATGTGCAAAGCAAATATCTTTCGCACTTTGAAATATTCCAAGGAAGTTTCTACGTTTTCTTCGGCGATATCGAGTCGATCTTGAATGGCGGTGATGATAGACAGAGGAACTTGCGCGCGACTTTTATTACCATTATCGGTCTGTTCGTTCTCCTTATCTTCTTCGCTTTGATCCACGCCACTTCCGTTGATAATCGCATAAAATTCTTTTTGGTTAAAAAGAAACGTCTTGATGAGCACCTCCCGAAAGGCGGCGTCCGCGGTACCACAGAAAATGGATCCAAAGACCGCATCCAAGACATCTTTTGGTTGCAACTCCGCAAAAACGGAAGCTTGAGATAAGTCAGTACATCTCAATGTTGCCATCCTGTTAAACTCCATAGCCAACTGAATCGATTCATACGCGATGTGGATTTCGGATCGAACACTTGATTTTGAAAAAGCGGCCGCGCAGCGCAAAACGCGCGAGGTTGCAGCCACCGCAAAGTCCCGAAGCGCATCTTTCGGAAGCGTCACGCCTTCAATCGTGCACTCGTTGGAAGTATCACTACTCACGTGCATGGATTTTACCGGTTCAACCAAATCGTGCTTCTTTCCTACCAAAGTCATCGTCGCAGTATCACTGTTCTTATCCAGAGTGAAAGGTTTGAGCAATCTCACCACCGATGCGCAAATCGAACGCCGGATCTCAGAATCTTTACTGCCGTCTTTTGTCGTCGTTCCGCCGGAAGCATCATCGAGAAGATCCAAAAGCACCGGTGCAACATTTGGAAACGATCTCGCGTAGCTTTTGCTCCGCTCTTCAGCGGCGTCAGATGCAAAGATTGAATCCGTCAGCGCGTCCACGGTTTCTAAAACGTACGCGACTTTTGCGAAGGAACCCCTAAATGTACTGTGCAAAACCTTTCCAAGCGAGGTACCAGAATCTTTGCTGCTGATAGCGCCGAGAACTTCATCATAAACAGTCTTGTCAGTTGGTAGCGATGCGAGTAATTTCCGCGCGGCGCGTCGCACTGTTTCACACTCCTCTTCGAGATCGGCGGTGTCGATGTCCATTTTCGAAACCCCGCCACCGCCATCAGGGCCATGACTCGCCGTCGTTAATTCTGATTGCGATCGTGATAACGCAAAGAGTACTTCATAAATCATCGGCTGTTTCGATAACATCACTCGAGGAAGCTCTTTGGTATTGCCAAGCTCTTGCACCACCTTGTTGCGATCGGTTTGGACTTTTGAAGTTGAGGGAATGACTTGGACGCACCCCGTCCCATTAGGGAGGTTCAAATCCGAAAGCAAGCGCGCCCGTCCTTCTCTCGTCTCCGTCGCCAGGAGCTTCCCGTTACAAATAGCTTTAAAAGAATCCCGCGCAACACCATTAGCACTCGCAAAGTTGTTCAAAAAGTCTTCCACAGTTTCGTTCGAGTGCGTTGAGATGGCGCGGGCGTTGTTCTCGCCCCCGCGATACCGCCCAGAATTACCTATGGAAATGGTAATAGACATCGGATCGCCTCGAAACGATCTCCCGTGCGGAATAATGGACTCTGCGTTAATGTCGTTGCCACCGCTGGCACTACTCGAGGGCGTACGATCGAGAACTTCGTCCAACACGCGGAGTAACCGCGCGCATTTCAATCGATCCCTTTCGTTCAGCGTTTCTATGCTTTGAAAATCCGGGCCGCACGTTTTCGTTAATTTCTTTGCACAAATCTCAAGAAACACTTTTTCCGCGTTCGAGTTCAGATACGTCCGAATTAGCCTCATTGTCGCTGTATTAAGACACGCGCTCGAAATATTCGGGCACTCGGTGATAATCGCAAAAAAATAAGCCAATCCATTTTTGGAGTCTGAATTTTTATCTTCCACCGTGGGTTCGTTCACGAAGCGGTATTGCCTTTTCTCCTGAAAGCGTCTGCACTTAACTCCTTTTGGTTCTTTCTCTCGTCCAATCTCATCGTATATGTCATCGTCCACATCTTCTTCACTACTAAAACTGCACAAGCCATCACCTTTAAACCTTCCAATTGGTTCGATCAATTTTTCGTGCATCGCGTTTGCGACAAAGAATGGGTAAAAAACCTCCCACAAACTATCGTCGCACTGCGTCTCGACGTTCGTCTTCAACAATCTTTCGACTAGAATCGCTGATATCGCGTCTGGTGAACAATAGTCAACAAGTTTCGTCATCCACACGTTTCTCTTCGCATCTGTTTCTTGAACTTTTGTGTCGGTGAGAGCGTCCCACAATCTGAGTGCAACTCCGCTCTTGAGCTGCAACGTTCTTTGCGCCGCATCATAGAAGTTGTGCAAAAACGTCACCACCTCTTCCGCTCTTCGTTGTGATCGTAAGATTCGAGCATCTTCCCAAGCAAAATCATCACGCACAGCGGTGGACGCCGCATATTGTGCATCTAATGCTTTGGAGTGCTCGAGCGCAGATACGCACATTTCAGTTACGTTTCTTGTGCTGTCTAATGAGTCCGCTTTCGCCGGGATCTCGTCGCTCGTGGTAAAGTCGTTGTTCGAATCAAACATGTACCGTAGAAGGCGCGCAGATACCACCAATCGATCGGTATTCGTTACAGAAACCGCGCTATTGTTGCTGTTGCTATTATAACTCATTCCGCCGTCCTCTTTTGTGAAAGACGCTATGTGCGTCAAGAGCTTGTCTATCCAAGTCATCACGTCAAGGACAGCAGCTCCTCTTTCTGTAAATTTGTAAAACGCAAAGAGAAATGCGTACTCCGGATTGGCATCCTCATCGACTTCTGCGCCGAGATAAAATACCGCCCGCGTTTCATTCGCACACGAAGCTTCGAAAAGAAGCTCCAAGATAGTATTCGCAAAGGTTTCCGAAACCGCTCGGTTTGTAACAATCGATTTCAGAGTGTCCAACGTCTTCCCGTCCAAACTTCCGCTCACTGCCAAAGTTTTGAATCGAGTCAAAACAAAATCTAAGTGCTCGTCAGATAAAACCGGCGCTAATTGACCGAGCATATCACAGACGTTTATGCTAACGTCTTGATGCGAGTCTGCGGTGAAACCAACGTTCCAAATGAGTTCGAGATGTTCGCGTTTTAAGACATTGGGATGTTGCGCTAACTTCGCCAAGACGTCGCGAACGTGTTCGACGTACTGCCTGTGATGAAGATACGTAGGACGCAGAATGTGCTCCAGAATTTCGTTTTCAGCGAGCCATTGAATACCGGTCTCAACGAACGCATCGACCATATCCAGCGCTATTTTGATTTCCTTCAGAGCCGCGAGTTGCGAGGCGAACGTAGACACGCCCAACGAGGCGACGATAATTGCTCTTTGTAACTCAACAAACACACTCTTGCCTTCAACTGATCGTGTCGAAATAGTCTCGCCATCGCGAAATTGTGCAGTTATGAACGCGTGCGATAGAATAGATGCAAATTTTATCGCATCTTCTCGCCGTTTTGCCACATCGCTGTTCTCGCTATTGTTGTTATTCTCAGCGGCAGCAGAGCCTTTCTTGGACTTCTTGTTCGTCGTCTCATTTGCGCTTTCAATTTTCAACGCGTGCAACGCTTCCGTAACCTTTGAGGCGGAGTATAAAAACGTATCGACTAGTATCTTGGCGTTCGACTCGTTCAAAACGTCCGTCGCTGCGGCCAGAGCCGCGCAGGCAGACTCCATGAGGCGAGGCGGCATCAAATTTTTAGCCATCTCGCCGCTCGTAAATGCATCGCGCTTGTTATCAAACACCGCACCTCGAGCTTCCAAAAGTCTCAACAACCAGGTCCAACCGCCTTGCTGACCAAAAGTTTCGACGACATGCGCCGGCCACGCTTTCACGACAATCTCTTTCGTCATCACGTTTTCGTTTCCTTCTTCTTCTTTCTCTCGCTCCCTGTCCATCTTTGCCCTCTCTGCTCTCCGTCGTCCTTTCGTGGCAACCGGTACTTCAACCCTGACTGGGAACGCGATGCTATCTTTGTGATGACTCGTTTTCCCTTCCTCAGTCTCTTTCCACGATAGTTCATTATCAGTTCTATAATCAGAAAAAGATGGAACTTTGTGCGTCCGATATCTCTCGTAAAATGCGCACGAAGATTTCATACCTAACGCTAACGCGCTCAAAATGGCGGTTAATTCTTCAATCTCGCACGCGCGCGCTAGTTCTTCGAGATCTTCGCCATCATTGACGCTAAGACCTACGGTTCGGCTATTGTTCTCAGAACTTTCGTTTGGTTTATGCGGCATACTAAATACGTTATCGTCCCCTTTATCGATGCACGCCTCCATTAAGATGCGATCGATGCAAAACTGATTTAGCGCTTGCGAGGCTATGACGGCAACTTCGCAGCACATTTCTAAGCAGTTGTATTGAAACAACAAGGAGTCGCTAGGCCACGCCGAAGCTTTAAGCTCTTCCAATACGGTGTGGAAATTACTCACGAGGATGCCTTGCGAGAGAAATTTTCTAAACGCTTCCACCTCCTCTGGTCGAATTTTCTCGCGTTCTTTGTCGTTGGACTCGTAAAGACACAAGTAGTTTTCGTTGATGTATTTCAAGCACGGCAACATCTTCGTCGGATAGTACCCTTGGTAATTTCGCATGTACCGATACGAGTTATGCGCCAAGACAACCGAGTTGAATTCATCCAACGGGAAAACGCCCGGTTCGAGCTGAGTTGGTAAAATTTCCTCGCCTTCGTCTTCCTCCGAAGAGGAAGACGACGGGGACAAAGAGTCAGCACCACCACTACCACCACCGGAAGCGCCCCGCCAACCTTGTTGTTGTAAACGCTGACTCCTCCTTTGCGCTCTTTCTGTTTCGCCGGCGGCGGCGGCGTTGGCCAACTGCGCGTCCACGTAATTCTTATGCGTTTCTCTCGCGCGGCGACGAGTGTTCGCGTTCAAATCGTTATTATACGCACTATCAACCAGTCCACCTCTCCCCTCGGTATCAGAATCCACGGACATTTGCGTATCGTTATCGCTTCGGGAAAGTTCTTCGTCGTCGTCGTCTTCGCTCGAGGGCGCGTGTCCCCGTCCCCGTTGTTGCTGTTGTTGACGACGAAGCTCTTCCTCGGAATCGCTCGTATTCCGCCTTAACGGCGGACGTCCTCTTCTACCTCGACCACCACCACCTGCGGCGACCGATCCAAATCTGTTATATCCTAATTCCTCCTCTTCGTCTTCTTCTTCCTCCCCGACGTCGTACGCGTTGTTGTTGTTGTTGTTGTTGTTGTTCAACAACATCTCGTCGACATCGTCTCCGCCTCTTCTCGTCGTCGTCGTCGTCGGATCATCATCGCCCCGAGACGACGACTCCGAGTTCGTCGTCGTCCCGTCCTCGTCCTCGTCTGCTCTTTCTTCTTCTTCTTCGCGCGAGCGAGTCGTCCTCCTCCGGCGCGACATGATGAGATGCTTTCTCTCGCTCTCTCTTTGTCGCTCGTAACGACCTCTCGACGAGATCGTCTCTCTCTTCTCACTCGCTTCTTTCACCTTTTCTCTCGCAGGCAAAAGAAAGAGACGAAGAGAAAGAGAAGAAGGAACGCGCGAAAACGCTACACAACAACGGCAATAATAAAACGAGAACAACTTTCTTCTCCGCGTGTGTGTGTATTTATGCGCGCGCGTGATAGAAAAATATCTCCTTTAGTATTAAGAGAGATCCCAGAGAGAATTTTTGTGCAGAGCAAAAAAGTTTGGGCAAAAAAGCAGCTCTTTTTTTTGATCTCTTCGTTACACTCGCAAAAAAGGCAGACATGGCAGAGGCAGAAAAAAGCCGTTGGCTTTTGTTCGTTCGCTCTCCAAAAAAAATCATACATTATATAAAATTAGTACGCACTACTACTACTACTACTGAGATGGTGGGCGTCGAAGGAGGACGCCCGAAACGCGCGTGCGCGATGGACGGGAAAATCGACTACGCCGGGACGGATCAAGTTCCCGGGTGGACCGTGCGTTTTGTTTTCTTCTTTTTGTTCTCGCTTTTCTCTTCTCCTCGCGCGATGATGATGATGCATTTCAAACTTTTCTTTCGTCCTAGTACTACTGTCCCCGTTTGAATGATTTGCGTTTACGTGTGCTCACCACTTTTCTCTCTCTCTCTCTCTCTTTATGAAACGCGAACAACAACAACAACAACAACAAAAACAGGCGACGCAAAAGATGGTCACGGAAAGTTTGAGCAATAATAACGCCGCGAGAAATCCAGCGACGCCGTCGAAGAAATCCACCCCGTCTTCGGCTGGGAAATTGCCCACCCCAGGAGGAGGAGGAGGAGGAGGAGACGTCGCGACGAAGACATTAGTGACGACGACGGATCAACAACAACAACAACAAGAACAACCAGTGGTAAAGAAGAAAAGAGGTCGCCCGGTTGGGTGGCGGAAAGCGGACCATTCGAACAAGTATAAGAGCATGCGAGAGGCGGCGGGGAACGCTCGGAAAGCGTTGGGCGGCGGCGGTAGAGGAGGAGCGCAGCACAAGCGGTACTACTCGGACGAGGAGGACGAGTACGATTCCGACGATTATAACAACGACGGGGAAGCGTTCAATAAGTACAACACGAAAGGCAGCGACGACGAAGGAAACGATAGAAAACGAGGACGTCCGTCTTCCTCGCAAAAAGTAAAGAAACAACCGGCGCCGGGGAAGAGAGGCGTGGGCCGACCGAGGAAAACCCAAAACTACGACGAGGATGATGATTACCACCAAGGCATGCAACAAGCGCAAATGGCTTTAGACAGAAACAAGCACCAGCAACGGAAAACGGAGCAAGCGTTCGATCGAGCCGAGAGTCGAAAATTTCTAATGTTGCAAGAACGGTACGAGTCTTTGCAAAGAAAATACGACGATTTGAAAAAGAAAAAAGTGGACGAAGTCGCCATGGCGGCGACGAAGATGCAAGAGGCGATGAAGGAGAAACAAAGGGCGCAGGAGACTTTAATATCGGATTTACGAAGAGACCGAGATTTCTTCCAAAAAGAAGCCGGTCGCACGCACGAACTCGCCGAAGAAAAAGGGAACATGAAAGTTGAGATTTTCAAATTGCAAGAAGAGCTCGTCCAAAAAGGCACGGACATGCTCGCCGTTCAAAAAGCCAACCGAAAACTTCGCGACGATTTAAAAGTCGCTCTGACATCGACTGACGCCAGGAATAGCTTCGGCCCGCCGCAATTCGAATCCATCTCCGGTCTTCGCTGGCGAAAACTCGGCGAAGACCAAAACAACAAGCACGAGTTCAAACACGTCCTCACCGGATTCGCGTTCACCATCGAAGCCGGCGCGGACCCGAAAACTCACGCCATCACCGGCGAAGACCCGCTCAACGTCTCCATATTCCCCGACCAAGTGAGCACGATGTGTTCGTACACCCCGGTCAATTTTGGCATCCTCCCGGTCGAGCGAATCGAGGAAATGTTGAAAGACGAGATGGAGTTTAGCACGAAGCACCTCGCGCACTTCTTCACGAAGGTTTTAGATTTTTTAATGACCGTCTGCCAAGAGCTCGGATTTGTCCCTCCAGACGACGACGACCAAGACGACGACGACGGAGAAGACGAGGAAGAAGACGACGACGACGGAGAAGAACGAGCGCCCGAAGGCGCGCCTGAAGGCGAAGAGGAGGAGGTTGTAAAGTAAAAACCTTTAAAAAGAGCACCACGAGATATACCCTAAACGCATTTTGACTCCTTTTTTCTCCTTCGTTTGAATCGTCCGTCCCTTCAGAATTCATCAAAAACAGCGCGAGGAGACACACAAAAGTTTACTCAAAGGAAGAGCGAGAGAGAAAGCACACTCCTTTGGAAGAAGAATACGAAGGGGAACACTACTACTACTACTACTAATGTCGTACACTCGCCTGACGAACGACGGCGAGAATGATAACGATGCGAATAAAAGTGGAATCTTACGCGAGGCGATTTCCACCCACGCGAACCGCGTCCAATCGCTCATTTTCCAACTCCAAACGAACGTCTCGACGTTTAAACGACTCGTGGACCAACTGGGAACGGCGCGAGATACGAAGGACCAAAGAGCGAAACTGCACAAACTGAGAGAATCGATAGGTCAAATGGCGAAAGAGAGTTCGGTGTTGGTGAAAAAGTTGGCGAGATTGGTGACGGATTTAGTGCACGAGGAGCAAGATCAAGAGTACGAGTACGAAGCGGGCGAGGACGAGGACGACGCGGAAAGTTTAGCGGAGAGGCATAAAAAGTTGGTGAAGGATTTACACGCGACGTTGAAGGATTTTCAGAGAGCGCAAAGGGCGTGCGCGGAGAGAGAGAGCACGTTTTTACCGCAAAAGGAGATTGGCAACGAAGCGGCGAAGAGTAAAAAGAAAGGGTACGGAGCGACTGGAGGGAAGAACAACAACAATAGCGCCGCCGCGGACGTGGCCATGAGTGGCGAACGAGGAGGGCAGTTTTACCAAGGCGGGCAAATGGTAGACGAGGAGCAACAACACGCGCCTTTGCTGATGGAACATAAAAGCCAAGGGCAGAAGGAGATGACCGCGGTGGAAATCGACATGCGATTTAACGATCAGTTAATCGAGGAACGAGAGAGAGGCATCGCGGAGATTCAGCAACAAATTGGCGAAGTGAATGAGATTTTCCAAGATTTAGCGGTGTTGGTAAACGAGCAAGGGAACATGATTGACGATATCGAGGCGAATATCGTGAGTACGGCGGTGAGAACGAAAGAGGCGCAGAAGGAGTTGACAAAGGCGGATAAGAGTCAAAAGAGTGCGAGGAATAAGATGGTGTGTTTAGCAATCACCGTCTTTACTGCGCTGATTATCTTGATTCTGTTTTTGCTGCAGTAAGTTCCTTCTTTATGTATTTGTTTATATAGCCTCTTTTTTATTAGCACCACCCTGACGCGGAGAGACTTTCGCGCTCGCGACGAATGGACGGCGTTTTCAAACGCGGGTTAGCTCTACCGTACTTATGTATTTGTACACTACTACTACTACTACTACTACTACTACTCCTATTCTAAAACGGCTAGACTTCTAAATGCGCTGCGTAAAAAATCATCTCCTATTCTAAGCTTTTATCCGTGGTACAAACGTTCACGAGACCGACGACGTGCATCAATCGAAACATGCGCACGTCAATAGACCACGCGTGGCCGCTATAGCCCGCCTTCGCCGCCTGTTTCGGGTGGTAAGACATTCCAAACATATCCATTTGCGAACACAAGTGCTGACTCATAAAAGCTAAGTGGATTCCACTGGATAACGACGTCGGACACTTCATCATGAGCTTTTTGTTATTCGCGTGGCCTTCCTCTTCGAGCGCTCCAATATCCAGTAAATCTCTCCGCATTTGCATGTAACAATCCACAATATAATTCACGCTCGAGGGACTTAAAACCCTCGTCTGGACGTATTGAAACCGTTTCTTTATGTTGTGAAAATAACTCGTGCTCGTGGAATACCAAAACCACCATTCTTCTCGTAAATTACGTTTCGATCGAAGGATCTTCTCGTCCACGTTTATACCTCTCGAGAGTTGTCGTCCTCGTATGCTGTTGAACATTCTAAATCGCGTCTTTTTCCCCAGTGGCTTCCGAACTCCGTACTTCTTGTGTACGTTCGTATCGTTCGCTAACCCCGAGCGTAAGTTAAATCTCCAAACGCTGTCGTGTTTGTCGATGCTTTTGCTATTTTCATCCGTTAAGCCGTCTCGATAGACGTGCGGCGAATTTCCAACCATTGCGCAAGTGCCTAATTCTTTGTATTTCACATCGTATCTCGGTTTCAAGTAATCGAAATATTTCACGCTCCACCCGTTCGGCGTTTCTTTATTCCCTCTCATGTTCGAACACACTCTCGCTTTACTCACCGTAAAACACTTCGGCTTATACTCCGTCAACATCTTCACCGACGGTAACGCGAACGCAAATTTCGCCATATTTTCCCACCTCTCCTTTTTACTCGAAAACACTTTCTTACACCCAGCGTCCGACGTCAAGCAATCGAGCAAATCCTCTCGAGCTTGTCTCTTTCTTTCACTCAACAACTCCTTGTGGTCCCTCTCAACGCTCCTGCACGTTTGCGAGCACTGCTCGTCGCTAAATCCGAGCAACGACCGTCGTCTCCGCGTCGCGACGGGAGACGAACAAAACTTATTCGCTTCCGCGTCCCAAATTTTCGCGCCATAACCACCACTTTTCTTTTGCGCTCCTATTCCTCCTTCGCGCATCAACCTCCTCTTCGTGCTCCACTCCGCTCTGGCGAACCACGCGCCGGGCGCCCCGTTGCAATACGTCGAATCGCTGTTCAAAGGGACGATGGAATCTTTCAAATTAAACTCCCCTCCTTTGCCATCTTCATCCTCTTCTCCTCCTGCATCACCACCACCACCACCACCAATAGTGTGCGTCATCCCTTCATCGTCGACGATTTCTTCCGGTAAACTCGTCTCTTCTCGCTGTGCGATGGACATCAAATCTAAAGGTTTCGATGTCTCGAATCGGTTCAGAACGAAGAAAATCATCGAAAGAAAAAACGCAGATCGGAGGAGCGCGCGACTGATTCGTTTCTTCTCGGGAGGGACGGAGGCGAAGTAGGAAGAAGGTAAACGTGGCGAGGGAGGAGGACGAGGCATTTCGAATCCAAAAGAAGTGGGAGACGTGTTCCCGCTTTCGCGGTTTATTCTTGTCTTCTTTTAAATAAATAGTTGTGTGAGGAGCGCTTTTTATGAAGAATCTGCTGCATGCTAAAAGAGTCTGATGTAGTATTAAAAAAATCTTTCCTCGAGTCCTTCCGCTACTGCTTCACACGACGCGTTGAGTTCGTCTTTAATTCGAGGCCCACATTTGCGCCTCTTCCAAGGAGTCGTGGCCTTTTGGCACTCTCGGTAACTTATCGATGGCGGCGTTAATCTCGGTAATCAACATGGCGATCAAGGCGTGTTTGTTCTCGGATATCGGTCGAGGAGCGAAGAACGTTTGCAATTTTAAGCCTTCTTTCCACGGAGGGGGATCTTCCAGTTTGACGAGTTTATACGGACCTCGTTGGTATTGACCGCCACCGTAGGCTCGTTTGTCGAATTTCCAAAGCATAGTTGTTCCGTCTACGTCGTAGATTTCTGGGCCCCAGGTGTAATGTAAGATGAACGCGCCGCCGAGTTCTTCATCCGCCGGAGGTTGAGCCATGATGGATTCGGGTTTGCCGGCGCCGTAAAAAGTGTGCTTGATGCCGGAAACGAACGCGGCGAGATCGTACGCGTACATGTCTCGCAACCATCCCAAGGATTTCTTGACGTTTTCCGGTTGTTCCGTGCGCGCGACGAATTCAGCCCATTTCGGAGCCACTTTTCGTAAATCCTCGGCGGTGATAACGGTCGGTGAATTTCCAGTTCGAGGAATAATTCCTTTGGATTTATCGCCGTACTCTTCCGAAAAGTGTGAGCGCATGGTTGGATGGTTAACGTTGATGTACGTGAACTCGAAACCGTACGCTTGGCCGGGTGGGAGTAAGATGGACTCCGGCGGCGATTTCACGATGACGTGATCGGTTTCGAGCATGACGATGTGCGAACACGTTTCCGAGTCAGAGGTTTGCGACCATCGCGCGATGGCACTGGACCGATCGGCTACGGGATAATCGCACCAACTGTCGCAGTGCGTTTGAATGGGCTCAAAACGCATGGTCGGTATTTCAACCATTAACTCGTCGTCGCGACCTTTGTGTAACACTCTCGTGAAGGCTTTCATGATGGATCCAGGTTGCGAGGCGTGGTTTTGCCACGTCTGATACATGATTCTCGACTGCCAATTCATGTACGCGTTACCACTGGACGTCATGACGCCGTGTAAACACCGCGGCATATCTTCGTACCTTTTCCCGGTTGCCGGTGGATGCTGCGGCGGTTTCGGCGGCTTCAAGTCCGTAAACTTCCCGGCGACCCACGGAACCCCCGCTCCAGAGTTCGCCGGTTTCATCTCCTTGATGTTTTTCTCAAACTTCAACCAGCACGCTTTCGAGTTTGGATTGTACACCCACACGTTACATCTATTCCCACTGGCTCTGTTGAGATTTCGACACGCGTCGCAACACTTACCGGCATCTTCGGTTTTATGATTATCGCCGTTGAGGACGACGGCTCCCCAATACTCCGTGTGCTCGTGCGCTTCGCACGTCCCTAACGATGCGTCATCAGCGAGAACATTATTATTGCTGCTGCTGCTACTACTACTACCACCACCACTTCTACTACTACTACTATCACCACTGCTAGTACTACTCCTACTCCTATCGCTACTACTTCCGCTACTACCGGCACCGGTCTTACTCTGCTGCTCTCGCTCCGCCGCCGTCAACTCCGACGCCTTTTCCCCAACCTTCACCTTCTTCCCCATCCCTTCCTCTTTCGCCTCCTCGTGCTTCACCATCGCCTCGCTCGGCGGTGGGCTCGCGTGTTCCATCTCCACCGGATCCCCCAACTCAAACTCCCAATCTCTCAACAACTCGTCCACGTCCTCGACGACGTCCTCGACTTGGTCTCTCGTCGCGCCAATCAATTTCGATTTCAACGTCTCCGCTTCCTGATATATCGATCGTTCTCGCGCTCTCGTTTCCATCAACTCCACCTCGATCGCGCGTTCGTGTATTTTCGCGTCCGTCAAAGCCGTCTTCGCTCGCGACAGGTCGTTCGCCAGTGAGTCCACCAGCCTGCTGCTTTTGCCACTAAATCTCTTTCTACCACTACTACCACTACTCATCGGGACTTCATCATCATCATGACGATGATGAAGAAAATGTCCTCCTCCTCCTCCTCCACTACTTCCAAACTTTGGTATTTTCGCCAGCGTCTCCGGGTGCGTGTCGTCGATCGCCCGGTAAATCCCGTAAAAACAAAGCAAGGCGACCAGGAACGAGATTGAAATCTGGACCGTCTTTTCGATCGATTTGAGAAGGATTTTGCGCTTTCGTCCTTTCCTCTTGTCGGCGGGAGAGAAGAGGAGCTCGAGGGCAGAGGATGAGTCGAGGGATTTAGGGGAGGATGACATGTGTCTCGTGACTTATATCGTTCGTCCTCGCAGAAGAGCGTTCGTTGTGTTTATTGTGTTGTAGATTTTTTACGTGACTTTTACGCGGTGAAACAATGAAGAAGAAGAGTTGCTCTGAAAAGGTGTACTTTACGTGTTCCGTGTGAATATAAATGGCTATTTATATATATTAAAATACATATCAACCTCGCTCTCTGATGTGTGAGTGAGTTTAGTATGCACATTTCCCCCCATAAATCTAAGTGTTAGTTCGAAAAGAAAGAGAAAGAGAGAGCGCGCCGCCATCCGTCCGGCGAGTCTTTTTCTCTTCGCCTCGATTTCATCATCTCTCGCAGTCTCTCTCTCTCTCTCTCTCTCTCTCTCTCTCTTCTCTCTCTCTCCCTCTCTCTCTCTCGCTAAATTTATCAACCGTTTTGTAATTATTAAAACGACGAATTAAATTTACGCGTCGATTTGCGTTTGGATCATGTCGGCGGCTTCTTGGACGGTGCCAATCTTCTCGGCCCCTTCTTCGTCGAGCGTGATTTCGAATTGCTCTTCCAACGCCATCATGATTTCGACGGTGTCCAAAGAATCGGCGCCCAAGTCGACAAACTTGGAATCCGCGGCGACGGCGTCGAGGTCGGTGCCGAGCTGCTCGGAGATGATACCTCTAACCTTGTCGAGAGTGTCGCCAGACTGTTTATAAAAGGAAGAAGAAAGGAGAGAGAACGCGTTGATGAAAGTCAGTATGGAGTCACTTTGGAGTCTTTTGTGAACTCTATCCAAAACAAGAGATGGAGGAAGAAAAACGTACCGCAGCGGCGTTGACGGAGAACCCGGCGCGAGCCTTGGTGGCGACTCTTTTGGAAGTCTTGAAGTTCACCTGTTTAAAGTTATCGCGTAAAGACGAAAGAGAGAGAACATACGTGTCAGCATCATCATCATCGAAATAATAGAATTTCTCTGATCGAAATCAGAGATAACGAGAAAGAGGTCCGCTTTGTGACTGTATATCGATGACAAATTCAAAAACGGCGCTTTTCCTCCGCGAAACGCGATGTTTCGACGACGAAATCTCCCATCAAACGCGCGAACCTCGCGCGCGAGAAGTATTTATGCGCGCGAATGCGACGCCGCATTTCCGTTCGCGACGTCGCATATCAAAGCTCGCATCAAAATACTCTTCTCATCATCCGCGCAAAAATCATCTTTTTTGCCGTCTTGGCTTAAAAACGAGACGATTGGGATTGTACTTAAAGCGCGCGATTGGTGTTCGAAATCGCCGTCGAGGATACCCACGCGAACCGAAAGAAACGAAAATAATAACGCATTCGCGTACCTTGGAGGTGATTTTCGCGGAAGCAACGGTAGAAGTAGTCAAAGAAAACATTTTGTATTCGTGCAGGTGTGTGTGTGTGTTGATATGATATCGAATGAAGTCATTTTTGACCTGGCAGCTGCCCTTTGTAAAAAGAGCCAAAACGAGAGAAAAAAGAGGAGTTCATCATAGCGAGTAAAAAATACACGGAGGAAAATCTTGGATGGAGGGGATGGATCGAGTATTGCTCTTCTCTCTCTCGATCATCATCGTCCCCATTTACTGATCTTTAAATCGTCCTAGACGTGTTTTTTCTCTTCTCACTGCTCTTGTTCTTGTTCTTGTTCTTGTTCTTGTTCTTCTATTCTTTCCGCTCCGCGAGCGAACGCGGTCGTCGTCATGCCCAAGCGCTCTAAATCGTACTCGTTGACGACCGGTTGACTCCCGGAGACGATGAAAACATTCGCCCCCGAACGTTGTTGTTGATCGCTTTTCTTCTTCTTCTTTTGAGTGGACGACCTTTTTGTCTCGAGTTTACTCGCGATCACTTTTACCAGCGCCGGCGGCCTCTTCTTCTTCGTCGTCTTGACCTTTTCCTCTTCCTCCTCCTCCACCTCTTCGTCTTCGAAACTTTTCCAACTCTTCCTCGTTTCTTCGCTCGCGAACGAGATCACTTTCATCTTCTCTTTGAAAACGATGTACACGTTCACCTCTTCCACGTCCTCGATTTTATTCCACGGGTGTTTCAGTTTTAGCGTCGTTTGTATTTTCTCCACTCGTTTCTCTTCTTCGTCTTTCCTCGTTCCCGTCGTTCCCGTTGTTCGCCGCCTGTTGGGTTTTCGTTTTATCTTTCGCCACGACTGGTCGTCGTCGTTCAAAGTCCCCAACTTTTTCCTGAGTTTCTCGATATCCATTTCGGTCGTTGAACTTTCGAAGGATGGCGTGTTGAATCAGCGCGTCGCGTCGCGCGTGTGCGTTCGATCAAACGCGCGCACTTTGTTGTTACGCTTATTTTTTAAGGGAAACGACGACGGCACAATTTCGATACGATTTTATCCAAAATGCGCGCGCAATTAACAACATCAACTCGTCATCACCTAAAGCCGAAACCCGAAGACAAAGGAACGCAGGAAGACAAAGAGTGACGTCTCCGAGAGCCATCCAAAATCAACAACGAGAAGAAGAAGAAGAAGAAGAGTTGATGATGATGCCGTCTTTTTTAGTGGATTCTACGGAACGGAACGAAAGATATAACGGAAACTGGGCGCAATTTATGTTGGATTGCGAAAGCCATCCGGCGACGACGTTTAACTTTTGCGGAGGCATGAAGTTTGGATTAAGTTTTACGAGGAAGTTTAGGGAGAGGCTGGAGACGAAAGCGAGGAATTTTGGAGAAACAGATGATGGAAACGTCGTCGTCCAAGAATCGAACGTTTCGCGGATGTATATGATGGATGGATACGAGCAGAGCGCGTTCGCGGATAACGAATCCATCTTTCACGGGCGAGAGGTGAGAAAAGTCTCCACGTTTGGAGAGAAATCTGGGATGATGATTCAACTCTCGTTGGCGAACGAGGACGACGACGAAGGTTGGACGAAAGAGGAAATCGAGGAGTACAGCGGGTGGCTTTCAGATCAACAGAGAAAATGGAGAGACGGAGACGCGTTGGAGAGCGAAGGCGTGGCGAATTTTAAGACGAAATACGGGCCGGCTGCATTTACGTTGCATCATCGATTCTATTTGCACCACGATAATATCGGCGGGTTTTGGTTGAGCGCTGAAGACGGATGTGAAGGCGTGGCGCAAGATATGAATTCGAGACGAGACGGACTCGGAGCGAAGAGCGCGTTGCGATGGTGGTAGAGAGAGAGAGAGAGATTATATCTTAGTTATCATCATTGGATTGAGAAAACGCTTCCAATGCTTCTTCCCGTTCGACAACGGCGATGAAGACGTCTTCTAACGAGGATGACGCAAACGCATCGTTGGAAAACTCTTTTTTGATGTCGGAGGTGTTGCCGCAAAGTAGGAACTTGCCGTCGCGGAGTAACCCGACGGAGGCGCAGACTTTTTCGCATTCGAAGACATCGTGGGAAGTGATGACGACCGCGGCGCCTTGATTGGAGTTCATAACGTTTTCCACAGCCTTCCAAAGCTTTGTTTTCGCATACGGGTCCACGCCCGCAGTAGGCTCGTCAAGTAAAACTAACGATGGATGATGAGAGGGAGAGACCGTTTGTTTCGCAGCTTCGGCGACGGAAAGGGCGATTGCAACGCACAGTTCTCGCTTCGCACCGCCGCTCAAGTTTTTCGCGAGCACGGTTTTGTGCTTTTGTAGCGATTGAAAACGTTCACACCACAGCGAAGGAGAAGAAGAGGAGGAAGAAGTTGTTGCAGACGTGACGACGGAAGCGAACAAATCGAGATGTTCGAGTGGCGTGAGAAAATCTTCCACGCCGTTTGTTTGAGCGCAATAGCCAAAAGACGTAGTCGCGCTCGCCCATCGAACGTAGCCGTTCGTTTTCGATAGTAAGCCAGAGAGCATAGCGAACGAGGTCGTCTTGCCGGCTCCGTTGACGCCACACAACGCGAACGCCTCTTTCGCGGAAACCTTGAACGATATAGAATCGACCGACGGCGCTTGGTCTTTGCGATACTGCTTTTTTAATTTCATCACAGTCAACGCTCCGTCGTTCGTATCGCATTCATCTTCTCTCGTATCTTTTTCAAAAGCGTTTTCGATGCGTTTCGCGGTTCGCCATTCCAACGCAACGAAAACAAACCAATAGAAGAGACCGAAAACAAACATCAATAAGAACTCTCTTCCGCTATTTTCCCATTCCAGGAACGTTTTCGTATCCGGAAGCAATATCGAGAAACCGACACCTTCTTCTTCTTCTTCCTCTCCTTCGCGCTTCTCCTCGAATCGAGGGATGGCGTGTTCTCGTCGAGAAAGGTTGTAAAATATGCGAGCGAAACTGTATTGCGGCGACGCGCAAAAGATAACAGAAACAACATCCCACACCACGGAAACATCTTCTCCGGCTAACGCCAGACCATCCAACACGACAGACGCGATAAAAGACAATACCGCAACAGAGAAGGAACTGGCCGCTTGCGTGGCAAAAGAAGACACGTCGTCAGAGAAAAACAACGACGATAAGTACGCAATCGGCGTCGTTTGAAACGCAAACGCGATGGATGCAAAAAGCAATGTTTCTGCGTATCTTGTGGAAGAAACGTCTATTTCCTCTTCGCGTAAAGCGAGGCACATGATGAACGAAAGTAGCAAAGCGGGAAACGTCTTCGAAATGAAATCAAAGGTCGCCGTTCCGAGCCAATACACTTTATTCGACAGTCCCGCACATAGGAGCGCGTGCTTAAATCCTAAAGTCCTCTCTCGAACGAGCGTTGGTGTGAGTATAGCCGACGCTATACTTAATCCAAGGACTGCGCACATTGCCACGAACGTAGAGGACATGGACTGGTGCGAAAACGCGTTCGAGGACACAGATTCACTTTCACTCAAAGGTAACGGATCGTTCATTGCTGTCAAGGTCAGACCTTTCTCTCTAAACGCGCTCGCAAAAATAGACTCGTCGAGTAAGCCCAACGCAGATGGAATCGCGTGGTACGCGGTGGGTGAGGTAGCGATGGTCATCGTATTCGTCGTCGAGTCGAGGTAGTAAAACGCGCACGGAGAAGGAAATTTTTGCGATCCGCATGAACGCGTCGCGGTAAATTCAGCCTGTCTCATCAATTCGTAATCGATGGTGCTTTCGATGTTCATTTCACTCGTGCACTCAAAATTTTCGGCACACGCCGAAATATTGCCGCATACAGGCAAGAGGAAAGAATTTCTTTGACACTCGTACTGTTTTGTGACCGAGCGCGGCGTCGTTCGAACGGCAGCATAGAAAGTCATAGGAAGCGATGCCATTTGTCGCTGACGCGACGGACGAGACGATTCAGATATGGTAAACAAGGGTTTGCTCTTTCCGAGAAATGTTGACGGCGTCATCTCTTCGGCGTATTCGCTCGAACTTAGCGCAGATGAACCATTCGCCGACGAACCGGATTTTGCCAACGAAAGGCCGATGGTGAAAAATATCGCGCAGCTAACGATGGCAAATAGCGCAAACAACGGCTGACGCTTCCAGACTAAATATCGCGCGCGTAAAATTGCCTGAACTTGTCGCAAAGCTCTCCTCGTTTTCGTAGTCTTCTCGTCGTCGTTGTTGTCGATGTCTCCGCTGGATGCCGCCGCTACTCCTACCTCTTCCAAAGGTAAGATGATATCATCCTCCTCGCCTTCCTCTTCTTTAGCTTTTGCGATGAAATTAAGAAACGCCTTTTCCAGCGACGGTTCATCTCCACCACCGCCGTGCATTTTTTTCATCTCTTCCACCGAAACGCTTTCAATCACGGATTGGCCGTTATGCAAGATGACCAAATCGTCCGCTAACGCCTCAACTTCGTCCATGTGATGCGTGGCTAAAACAACGCTATTTGCAGAATCTGATTTCGTAAACTCCGAGATCAACTTCCACGCCAAACGTTTGGAGACTGGATCCATCGATGCCGTCGGTTCATCGAGAATAGCAATCGAGGAGTTCAAAAGCGACAACAAAAGCGAAACTTTCCTTTTTTGTCCGCCAGAAAGCGTGGAGATTTGTTCGTCGAGCTTATTCGAGATGGCGAGTTTGGAGGCGAGCGTCTGGATGAGAATCGGTTCAGAGGAGGGAATATTCTCCTCTTCTTCGTCGTTATTCCTTGCTCTCCGACTTTTCGAGGAAAACGCCAATCGCAACCGCAAGTGTTCGCGAACGGTGAGTTGCGGCCACAAAAAGTCAAACTGCGGGCAAAAACCAACTTCACCGGACGTTTCAATTTTTGTTTGCTCGTTTATAGACTCAAGACCAACTAACACGGACACTAAAGTGGTTTTTCCGGCACCGTTGTGTCCGAGTAATGCGCAGACGCTGGATTTCTTCGCGCGAAAATTAACGTTTCTTAAAATGCGTTTTGTCACGTTCGTCGCTCGAATGGCATCGTCACTCGCGGCGTTATCGCTTGTCATCAGAACGTATTTTGATCTCACATTTTGACACCCTCCGCGTATGAAAAACGCGCGCAAAAAGATTGCAAACACCATCCAATTTACGAGCGCGACAAAATACACGCCTCTCGCGGTGACGCCGTGGTACATATCGTCGTCGGCGAACGTCTTCCACGACATCGAGCTGCCGTGTCTCTCGCACGCGCTCACAATTTCGCCAAACACGTGCAACGCGCTCGCCGGGGAGAGAAAACATGCGTAAAGCCAACTAACACTTCCATCTGGATGCTTTGTCGTCGCTGTAACGCCCGAAACCCACGTGACGACGTACACGAACACGCTCACCAGAGACGCGACGGACGCCGTCGAGGAGCTGTTGTTCGACCTAGACGTCCCATCCTCTCTCGCGAGTTTTTGCAACAAATATCCAACCGAGGCGGAGACGAATAAACCAAACGCGACGAGTTGCGCAGACCATACGATGAAAAATCCGAACACAATAGACGCGTCGATAGATACGAACGCGCGTTTGCCAACTAAAGATATGAACCCCGAGACTAAGAACAACGGCGCGTAATGCGCCATAAACCAAGACAACCAATACGTAGATTTAGAACAACCGAGCAGTTCTTGATGTAAACGAAGGTTATTTACGCCTTCATAGGCAGTCGACTTTGCAATGCTGGAAAGTGGAACGGCGAAGGCAAAGACGAACGCTAAGGAGAAGAAGGCGCTCGAAATTGTCGCGGCGATGTTCGTATCGTGCTCTGGGAACGCGGACGCTTTAATATTGATCGACGTGAGGTTGCGCGCGGTAGCATTCAAAATCCCTTCTCTTTCCGCAAAATACTCAAAAAACGCTCGATTGAACGCGCTTTGTACGTTCGCATACGCGTAATATTTCGTCCACTCGTAGTTGACGCCGTTGACCCACTTTTGAAACGGGTGCGCAAAGGGCGAATTTCGATTTTTATTATTCTGGGCGCTCGAGGCTCCGGACAATATCGTCTTTCCGGAGGCAATCCCGGAAGTTTGGTTCGCGCGAATCTCGTAGCGAATATCTTTGCCATCATCCATGATCAAATTTACAACCATCAATATCTTATTCTCCGGATCCATCGCTAAAGCCTCCGCTTTCCGCGCGGACGATACGGGAAACAAAAGCGCCTCGGCGGATGCATCGTCGCACGCGAGAAATGGCACGTCTTTCCCGCCCTCCCGTTCAGAAAACGTCTTTGGAATAACGTCCCTCAAAACATCTACTATTGAAGCACTCGCACTTGATCTCGTCAAATTATTAATATCTTCGATCAAGTTCGGTATCGCGCTCATCCCTTCTTCGGGACTGTTTGATTTCAAAGCGTATTTCGCGTTTACCGAAACCACCGCGCCAAACGTAATCGGTTGATTCTCGCACACCAGTCGCCGCGCCGCTTTCATCGCGACTTTTCTAACCTCCTCGTTTTCGCTCGGCGAATACGCGATTCTATATTTACCTCCGTCCATGCTTTCAAACCCTCTCGTCATCCCCCAGGCGACGTTTGCCAAAGGTCTCGATATGAAAAATTGCGATTGAACCGTCTTCTCCTGGATTAAAACCGAAGGCACGACCATCAACACCACGAACAGTATCGGACAGATCGTCTCCAGGAAAAACCAAAACCGTCTGTTCCTCGCTTTCACGATGAAATTTTTCCGCATCGCGGCCGAGAAAGACGGACTACTCATCGCGAACGACGACGACGGAAACGGTGACCACCACGCGGAAGACCAAGAAGAAGAAGAAAACATCGCGCGTGGTTCACGAATATCTCGTCGCAACAAACTCAAACACCTTCACTCTTAAAAAAGCGAGACCAGGACGAGTATTTTAAACACAAAAATCACCAGAGTAAAAATAATCTTCAGCTTCATCTGCTGCAGTAAAGCTTCTTTGAGAAAGCAAAGCGCAAAAAACGCGCGCTCTCGCGGAACTTCTACACGTGTCTTCCGTCTTCTTCGCCTCGCCGTAAAAGCGCACCTCAACGAGAGAGCGCTAAATCCGACGAGAGAGAGAGAGAGAAGGAAAAGTTCTATATCTTCTTTTTAATGAAGAGAAACGCCTTTTTTATTTTTCTTCTTTTTTTGCTCTTTTTGCCTCGAGAGGACTGTCCACTGTCCAAACGAACCATTCTTCGAAAAAAAAAGCGCCAGTGTTCGTTAACCTATACACCACTTGTAGGTGTTTTTGTTGCGTGTACTCTTCTTACGTATTATTATTAAAAACGATGATGATGATCTCTAACGCCGTCGCCAAAACGACCAACACCACCACCACGCGGTGTACCAGTGGTGCGAGCGAACGAGGAGGAGGAAAAGCGATTAAAAAAAGCAGCGGAAACTTGCAAAGAAAGAAGAATCGTTTCGATTCCAATTTTGATTCCGTGAAAGTCGCCGCCACGACCAAACCAA
>Ga0115557_1000467_pt1 | contig 27858 bp, 24 predicted proteins | sample COGITO_mtgs_1104_FD_87280 | JGI IMG/M metagenome (GOLD analysis project Ga0115557, IMG submission 87280) | Pelagic marine microbial communities from North Sea - COGITO_mtgs_110421 | ecosystem: Environmental > Aquatic > Marine > Epipelagic | place: Germany:Helgoland, sampling site Kabeltonne...
AAACAGTTTGGTCGATTTTAAAGAAATTTTATGATAAAAATTTATTGTACAAGGGCTACACTATTCAACCCTATTCTCCGGCTGCAGGTACAGGACTTAGTTCACATGAATTAAACCAACCAGGTACTTATCAGAATGTGAAGGACACATCGATGACTGCCCAGTTTAAAATTGTGGGTACGGAAAATGATTATTTCTTAGCATGGACTACCACGCCATGGACACTTCCTGCAAATAGTGCACTAGCATTAGGCGCTAGTATTGATTATGTCAAAGTCAAGACTTTTAACCAGTACACTTTTGAGCCAATCAATGTAATCTTGGCGAAAGTTCGTGTCGCCTCATACTTCAGCGCTAAGGCTTCCGAGGTGAAGGTGGAAGACTATCAACCGGGAGACAAATTGATTCCTTTTGAAGTCTTAGAAGAATTTAAAGGCAAGGATTTAGTGGGCATGTCTTACGAGCAGTTGATGCCATATGTGCCCCTTGAAAAACCAGCATTTACAGTAGTAGCAGGTGATTTTGTTACCACAGAAGATGGTACAGGTATCGTTCACATATCTAAAACATTTGGTGCAGATGATTATCGTGTTTGTGTGCAAAACGGAATACCAGGAGTACTTGTTAAAGATGAAGAAGGTAATGATGTGCCGATTGTTGATAAGCAAGGACGCTATGTAAAAGAGATCGCTGAGTTCGCTGGTATGTACGTCAAAAACGAATACTATTCGGATGAAGAAAGGCCGGCTAAATCACTAGATGTACTCATCTCAATAAAGCTAAAAGAAGAAAATAGGGCCTTTAGGGTCGAAAAATACGAGCACAGTTATCCGCATTGCTGGAGAACAGATAAACCTATACTTTATTATCCTTTGGATTCATGGTTTGTAAAAACCACGGATTACAAAGATCGAATGTTTGAATTAAACAAGACCATCAATTGGAAACCAAATTCAACTGGTGAAGGTCGATTTGGCAACTGGCTGGAGAATTTAGTGGATTGGAATTTGAGTCGTTCAAGATTTTGGGGTACTCCTTTACCAATTTGGGTTTCTGAAGATAGGAGTGAAGAGAAGTGCATTGGTTCGATTGCTGAATTGAAAGCAGAAGTGGCTAAAGCGATAGATGCTGGTTTCATGAACGAACAGCTTGGTGAAGACTTTGATTTGCATCGCCCGTATGTTGATGATGTTTTTCTTGTGGATAGCAAGGGGGATAAAATGACACGTGAAAAAGACCTAATTGATGTCTGGTTTGATTCTGGCGCAATGCCTTATGCACAATGGCATTATCCTTTCGAAAACGAGGGTACATTCCATAAAAGTTTTCCTGCAGATTTTATTGCTGAAGGAGTAGACCAAACCCGTGGATGGTTTTTTACACTTCATGCGTTGTCAGTTATGCTTCACGATAGTGTGGCATTTAAAAACGTGATAGCCAATGGCCTTGTTTTAGATAAAAACGGAAACAAAATGTCCAAGCGATTGGGTAATGCCGCGGATCCTTTTGAGACAATGGCCAAGTTTGGACCGGATGCCACAAGATGGTATATGATTTCAAATGCGAACCCTTGGGATAACCTTAAATTTAATGTTGATGGTGTTGGAGAAGTGCAAAGAAGATTTTTTGGTACGCTTCAAAACACTTATGCATTCTTTGCACTCTATGCCAATTTAGATGGCTTCTCTTTTGAAGAAGATGAATTAGCATTGGACAAAAGAGCAGTAGGCGACCGATGGATACTATCAAGACTTAACTCTTTAATTAAAGCGGTTGATGCGGCTTATAACGAATATGAGCCAACACGTGCTGCACGATTGATTATGGACTTTGTTACTGACGAGGTAAGTAATTGGTATGTGCGTTTGAACAGGAAACGTTTCTGGAAAGGCGAGTACAACGAAGATAAAAAAGCGGCTTATCAAACACTTTATACCTGTCTGATGACAATTGCTAAGCTGGGAGCACCAATAGCACCATTTTATATGGAGCGTTTGTATGCTGATTTGAATAATGTTTGTAGCTCAGAAAATTTTGAGTCTATTCACTTGTCAGAATTTCCAATTGCAGATGAAGCAAGAATCAATTCAGCTTTAGAAACTCAAATGAAATTGGCTCAGACAGTATCATCTTTAACGCATTCTTTGAGAAAGAAAGAAAAGGTTAAAGTGCGTCAGCCATTGTCTAAAATAATGGTGCCGGTTTTAGATGCATTAACTAGAAACCATATCGAAGCAGTAGAGGATTTGATAAAGCACGAGGTGAATATTAAAACCATTGAATATATCGATGATGCATCAGGTGTGTTAATAAAGAAAATCAAACCTAATTTTAGAAGTTTGGGTCAGAAATTTGGACCTAAAGTAAAACTGATAGTGGGCCAAGTATCAAAATGGGGCCAAGAAGAAATTGCCAAGATAGAAGCCAATGGAAAGATAGACATCAACATTGAAGGAGAAGTGGTTTCATTAGCTTTGGAAGACGTTGAACTAAGCAGTGAGGATATTCCAGGCTGGTCGGTGGCTTCTGAAGGAAAGGTGACTGTTGCATTGGACATCACAATTTCCGATGAATTAAAAGCGGAAGGAATAGCAAGAGACGTTGTTAACAGAGTGCAAAACCTAAGAAAAGAATCAGGCTTGGATGTTCAAGATAAGATCAATATTAGTATTGTTAATAATACTGAGCTTATCAATAATGCCTTGATTTCAAATAAGGCATATATTTGTCAAGAAACCCAGGCCTTAAGTTTGGAAATGGTAGAACAATTGGATGCTCCCAACATTGTAGAGATAGATGATTGGGAATTATTGATGAACATATCAGTCCAATAAATAGAAATTAATGAAATACTATAAGTACTTTTTTCTGACTATTGCTGTCATAATAATTGACCAGGCACTCAAATTATGGGTACATGGGAATATGGCTTATGGATCAACAGGTGAAATACCCGTTTTTGGCGATTGGTTCAAATTACATTACATCCTTAATGAAGGAATGGCATTTGGAATAAGATTTGGATCTGAGTACGGTAAGCTGGGGCTCTCACTTTTTAGAATAGTTGCCATGGGGGTGATTGCTGTATACCTATATAAGATGGCCAAAAAAGGACTTCCTAATGGGTTACTCTGGTGTATCGCTTTAATTTTGGGCGGGGCAATGGGTAATGTAGTAGACAGTACTTTTTATGGTGTTTTTCTTGATAATGCTAACCCAGACGTAATTACACCTTGGTTCCATGGTAAAGTGGTGGACATGTTTTATGTAGACATTTGGGAAGGTACCGTGGCAGATTGGGTACCATTCTGGGGTGGAAAACAAATGGCCCTTTGGCCAATATTCAATATTGCTGATTCATCAATTTTTATTGGAGTAGGTATAATCCTCATCTTCCAAAAGAGGTTTTTCCCAAAAGAAGGCGATACAACGAGCTCCTCTAAAATTTAGCATGGATGTTTGATTAAGTCATTTAATATGCAAATCTAATCCATAAATCACCTTCATGTATGGATTTTGAATCTCTAGTTGAGCGCCAAAAATTCTTTGTCTTTGTACAATTCCTAGGTATTTACTTTTTGATGCGGGCAAACACGAGGTAATATTCAAATTCAATTTGTCCCCAAGATCCAATTGCAAACCCCATAGTGGAAATATACTTTTTGCTTTAGAAGAGCGCATTTTAGAACTATTATGGATCTTTCTAGGTCTATTTTTTTGATGTTTTATTTAACCTTATGGTTTGCAACTTAATTATTCATTAAGGAACAATTCCTGACTATTTAAAATCGGGTAATGATTTTGAATTAATTCTTAAGAATGCAGAAAGGGCCGAAAGTATAACGAAAAATAAGATTGTGGCTACCTTGAACAAATACTTAACAAATAAGAACATCATTAAAGTTGTTATTTGCCTGCCGATTATAAGAACAAATCCTTAAATCAAGAGATTAAGAAAAAATAGTATTTATAGTAGAGTAGAATTAAAAAGACCTGTCGATGTTGAGCAGGTATTTTTTTATTTAATGATCACTTCATTCACAATTTGCTTACCAAATTCTTTTGTGAGCAGGACCAAAATTTTATCCCTAGACATATTGAGTTCGTGTCTAAGTGGGGCCGAAGTCAAATAAACAAATAGCTTTTTATTCCTGATGTAAATATTACTTGTGCGCTTAGCAATTGCCATTCCCATTACCTTTTCCCAAGATGCCACAAGGTTTGCCTCGTCAAAACGCTCCTCAATATGGTATGCTTTGAGCATGCCGTTGATAGCATTACCAATTGTTTCAGGCTCAGCTTTCCGATTTTTGTATGGTTTTTTGTAGTCCAAAAAGGTGCTATTAATTAACACAATCCAAATCTATATTTTACGGATTTGAATTGAATCGGTAAGTTACTTAATCTTTGATGTTAGCATTATAAATGAACATATTTTTAAGCAACCTTTTTCCGAGTTATTCTGATCAAATAGAATTAACCTTGAAAAAATTCAACCTTTTGGATCAAGAATAAAGAGGTCTGATGCAATCTTATCGGCTAACAGTTTTCCGTTATTAGTGAGCGTGATAAAACCATCTTCAATAAATATCATCCCTTGATTCAGTAAATCGGTGAGGTACATTTGCCTACTTTCCAGCAAATCGACATCGTACTTAGACTTTAAACGGTCAAGGTCACAACCCCATTTAGTCCTTAAGCTTGTTAAGATATATTCATTCACCTGATCCTCTTTTGTTAATGGAATCAGTTCAAAAGGGAGTTCTCCTCGCTCAATTGATTTAAGGTATTTGGTATTGTTGCTAACATTAGCTTGCCTGTTTTTCCCATCATAAGAATGTGCTGCAGGACCAACACCTAAGAATTTTTCATGCCTCCAATAATTGCTGTTGTGCAATGACTCATAACCGGGCTGCGCAAAATTTGAAATTTCATATTGCTCATAGCCATATCTATCAGCGGCTTCTAAAAGAATTTCGAATTGTTCGGCTGCGTAATCTTCATCTATTTCTTCAATTTTACCCTTTGACAACCAATTACCAAAAGCCGTTTTTGGTTCAATAGTAAGGCAATATGAGGATAAGTGTTCCGGTTGTAGTTCAACAATTCGTTTTAAATCATCTTTCCAAATGGAATGGTCTTTAGAAGGAAGTGCATAAATCAAATCCATGCTGATGTTTTCAAAACCTACTTTTCTTGCTTGCTGTATGCATGCTTCTGCTTCCTGGCTAGAATGAGCCCTGTTAAGCCATTTTAAATGAGGGTCATGAAAAGTTTGAATTCCAATACTCAGTCTGTTAACCCCTTGGTCATAGAGCATCTGTAACTTGTCAAAGTCAAGGTCATCAGGGTTCGCCTCAAAAGTAATCTCTGGGTTACTTGAGAGATTATAATCAAACCTAATGCTCTTCAAGATTTCTTTAACATGCTTCTCTTCTAGAAGCGAAGGCGTACCTCCGCCAAAGTAAATTGTGTTAACTAAATCTCCCTTTAAATAGTCGGGTTGAAATTCAAGCTCATTGACGATAGCATCAATTACAGCATCTTTGTTTTTTTGAGAAACAACAAAATGAAAGTCACAATAATGACAAGCTTTTTTGCAAAAGGGGATATGGATATATATTCCGGCCAAAGAATCGTTATTTTTAAAATCAAATTAGACGAATGTCGGGGTTGATTCCAAGGTTCCTTTCGCTTTCTATTTTTCTTTTCATTTGCTTTGCTTCAAATGCACAGCAGAATTATCAATTATCGATAAATTCTGAGCCTGGCTCTGAAGGAGTAATTGCCAAATATAGATTCAACAAAACGTTTTCAGATTCGATCCGGATGAAGTCGAGCATAGTTGAGCTTGTTCAGATTTTACAAAGCGAAGGTTATCTACTCTCTTATATCGACTCCTTGTTTATAGATGAAAATCAGGCTACCGCCAGGATCTATATTGGTTCTAGGTTTGAATGGCTGACCCTCTCCGGAGGTAATATTGCTCCTTCTTTCTTTAGGAAAATTGGATTTCAGGATAAGCTTTATCAAGGAAAACCCTTTAAGTATTCTGAAGTAGCAAAAGTCCAAAAGGAAATTTTGGACTATGCGGAGCAAAATGGCTTCCCTTTTGCCAAGTTAAGATTGGATTCTCTAAAAATTAATGACAATAAGTTTTCTGCTGCCTTTAATTTTGATGAAGGGCCGCTCATAATTTTTGACTCCATTACCGTGAAAGGTGACGCTCAAATTAATTCCAAGTTCCTGGGTAAATATTTGGGAATAGAAATGGGTGAGCCATACAATCAAAAAAGTATTGATGAGATAAGCCGAAGCATAAAAAACCTGCCGTATGTTCGACTGACTTCCAACCCGAGGTTGACATTTCAAAATAGTGAAGCAACTCTAATTATAAATCTTGAAAAACGAAGGATCAATCAGATTGACGGAATTATTGGGTTTTTACCAAACGCTTCTAAAGACAATAATCTAATAGTCACAGGTCAGTTGGACATGGAGCTTTTTAACCCTTTTGGGAAAGGCCGGAACATTGGAATACATTGGCAAAAACTCAAGGAAAACTCACAGAATTTAGGGCTGCAATATGCTCAGCCTAATATTCTAAGTAGTCCGATTGATTTCCAATTCGATTTTTCCTTCTTGAAAGAGGATACGCTATTTACCGATAGGAATATGAGACTGAAATTGGATTATAGGCTAGGGGCTGAAAGTGCGTTTAGCTCTATAACTGATTTTAAAACGACGAACTTATTGGAGACGTCCATTTATGGAGACAATACGTCACTACCCGAATTGATAGATTTTACTTTCAATTCATATGGCTTGCGTTTTGAATGGCAGAATTTGGATGATGTTTACGTACCTAAAAAAGGAGCGAAATTATGGTTTGAGGGTACTGCTGGAAATAAAAAAATAATATAAAACAACGGTATTGCAGATGAATTGTATAAAGACGTACAACTAAAGTCCTTTCAGTATACCTTTAATTTATTCGGAGAAAAATATTGGAACATAGGTAAACAGTTAGTGTTGATGAATAGGTTTCAAGGAGGGCAAATTGTAAACGATCAATTATTTAAAAACGATGCCTATCGTTTAGGGGGATTCAACAGTATAAGGGGTTTTAATGAGAATGAATTCTATGCTACCACTTATTCTTTTTTAACAACAGAGGCAAGATTGTTTTTAGATGAGTTTTCATACTTATCTTTATTCGGAGATGTAGCATGGTTGAAAAGTAATTACGAAGGAGTCGATGATTCGCGGACACCTTTTGGAATTGGAGCCGGAATTAGTTTTTCTACTGATGCTGGGATATTTAATTTTGTATATGCCTTGGGCAGTGCTCAAGATCAAAAAGGCCTAAACTTTGGTCAGTCTAAAATTCATTTTGGCTATATAAGTAGATTTTAACTTTGGAAGCACACGAATTACTTGTTGTTGAGCGAAATGTTTTTATAACAATTTCGATTTTATTACTGCTTATTTATGCAGTAATGAGGAATGCCTTTCCAAGGGTATTTGGTATGACTTATCATTTAATAAACCTCTTTGGGTTTAGAGTTAAGGAAGAAATTGGTGTTTCTCTTAAGTTGCTGAGTAAAGGGCAAATGTTTATGTCTGCCATTTATGCCCTAACGCTTTCGTTTTTGCTGCTCTACCTCGGAAGCTATTTATTAGATGTTGAATCAGTCATGTACGATTTGATTTCAATTAAGAGTTATTGGAATGGCCTTTTAGTCTGGATACTCATCTCTTTTGCTGTCTATTTGTCTATTTTGGTAAAACTGGTATTTCTTCTTTTTATGAGCTGGTTATTCAACCTGAGTAGTGGTTATAAGAGACAGTTTTCAGATTTTTTCACCACTTCTTCTGTGTTTTTTTTAATGGCTTCAATTGCTTTATCAATTTTGCTCTATGGCCAAGTCATTTCTGGGTCAAACCTGTCTGAAGTATTGGCGAAAATTGTAATTCTATTTTTTATATATAGAACTGTTCTTATTTATGTCAAGTTATTGCAAACGGCTAGTTATAGTAAGTTGTATATATTTTCGTACATTTGCACCACCGAATTAATACCCCTTTTCATTGGGATAAATTATTTGATGAAATAGTTCAAATTCAAGGAGATAAAGCAGGGAAAACCAATGTCGCAGAACAATATAGAGGAGCGGTTGACGGAAGTGAAAAGTATACTTGTATCACAACCAAGACCATCAGATGACAAATCACCTTACTACACTTTAGCTAGAAAATACGGAATCAAGATTGATTTCAGGCCATTTATTCAAGTGGACCCAATTGATGTTAAAGAATTTAGAAAGCAGAAAATTGATATTCTCAGTCATTCGGCTGTAATATTTACAAGCAGAAATGCGGTGGATCATTTTTTCAGTATTTGCAAAGACCTGAAAATTGAGATGCCTGTAGAAATGAAATACTTTTGTATTTCTGAACAAACAGCAAACTACCTTCAAAAGTATATTGTTGTAAGGAAGCGTAAAATATTTACTGGTTCTCGAACGGCTCAGGATTTGATAGAAATTCTTAAGAAACATAAGAATGAAAAATACCTGTTCCCCTGTTCTAGCATTAGGAAAAATGATATCCCTAAATTTTTGGAGAGTAATGGCTACCAACATACTGAGGCCGTTATTTATGAGACAGTAGCAAGTGATTTGTCTGATTTAGACAATGTTTATTATGACATTATTGCTTTTTACAGTCCTTCAGGGATAAATTCATTGTTTGTGAATTTTGAAGGATTCGAACAGAAAAACACTAGAATTGCAGCTTTTGGACCAACTACCGCTAAAGCGGTAAAAGATGCTAGTTTGATTTTAGATATTGAAGCACCCTTACCTAATGCCCCTTCGATGACAGGGGCGTTAGAGCTCTATATCAAAAGAGTCAACAGCATTGAATAAAAAATTCCAGAAGCACTTAAGGGATAAGACTACTTATCTTGTACTATATTGGAGCCTAATTAAATATTAGGTTATTTTTGTCGTTACAAGACTATGATTAAACCCGCTAGATTACTTCTAGTTTTTGTCACCACGGCTTTTTGTTTAAGCCTATCTGCGCAACAGGACGCGCAATTCACACAGTACATGTATAATTCATTGTATTATAATCCGGCTTATGCGGGTTTAAGCGATGGGACAGAGCTTACCGCTATCCACAGGTCACAGTGGCTAGGTTACCAAGGAACCGTGAATGAGAGCGGAGCTCCTAATACTCAATTGATAAGTTATAATAGCAAGTTATCTACTATACCGCTGGGTGTAGGCCTATATATTCTAAATGACAAATTAGGTCCAACTAGCAACTTAGAGGTACAAACATCCTTTTCTTATCAGTATAAATTTAAAGGTGGGGCAACCCTGAATTTTGGATTAAAAGTGGGTTTATATTCAACTAGCCTTGATTTTGATGAATTGGTTTTCGTTGACCCTTCGGATGTTGTGGCTGGTTTAACAGGCAAAGAAACCCAAATGAAGCCTGATCTGGGCTTTGGAATTTATTATAGAAAAGGAAATTTCTTTGGTGGTTTGAGCGCAAATCACTTAATTGGCAGTGCATTTGACTTCGGTGAAGCTCAAATATCCAATCAATTAAGTCGACATTATTATTTAAATGCGGGTTATGACTACAACATAAACTCGCAGTTGACGATTACTCCGACCATTTTATTAAAAAGCGTAAGTTTAGATACTTACAATTTTGATTTAAGCGTTATTGGGAAATACAATGACATGTTGTGGGCTGGCATTGCGTATAGGCAATCAGAGTCGGCATCAGCAATGTTTGGGTATAAATTGTTGAGCGACAAATCATTAACACTGGCTTATGCCTTTGATTTTGTTGTTACAAATGGTGCTGGTAAGGAACCAACTTCACATGAGTTGATGTTGATTTACAACTTCAAGACAAAGAATAGAGTTCCAAGAAAATCGGGGAGTCGTATCATAAGAACGCCTCGTTACCGTTACTAGTGAAAGATTAACTAAAAATATGAATAGACGCTTCGTTGAGTTTATCATAATAAAAATATTATTATTGCACTCCAATCGTTTGAATGTTAGATTATGGGAGTGATTTGGGTCAAGTTAACTATGAAAAAAAATATGTCAATGAGGAGATTTTCGGCTGTTGCTTTAGTAGGGTTGACGATTGTCTTTACCACGGGATGCTCAATGATTCAGGGGTTCCTGGGTGGAGGAACGAGTAAGACGGAAAGTTTGAACCAACAAGGACAATTGATGGGAGTGCCTGATCGTGAAGGCTGGATTCAAGATATTCCTATGGGAATGGTTCCTATTAGAGGGGGTACATTTTTTATGGGTCAAGCGGATGAAGATGTAGCTGCTACTCAGATTAACTTTAATAGACAAGTAACGATTGATGCATTCTTAATGGATGCAGAAGAAATTACGAACAATGAGTACCGTCAGTTTCTGCAAGCGATTCAAGATACAGCAAGTCAGAATTATTTAAATTTTGTACAGCCAGACACTACAGTTTGGTCTACAGATTTTGCCTACCACATGGGTGATAAGATGATGAGGTATTATTTTATCCACCAAGCTTTTGACAACTACCCTGTCGTTGGTGTGAGCTGGGATGCAACTCAAGAATTTGCGAATTGGAGAACCCAATGGTTTAATACAGGACTTCAAAACTCTGCAAGGGATTCTCTTCCTCCAGAGGCATTGATGCCAAATTTTAGATTGCCTACAGAAGCAGAATGGGAATATTCAGCACGTGGAGGTCGGGATATTGTTAAATATCCATGGGGTGGACCATATGTAACTAACAAATCGGGTTGCTTATTAGCTAATTTTAAACCTGGTAGAGGTAACTATATTAACGATGGTTATCCTTATACCGCACCAGTTAATAGTTTTCTTCCAAACCCATTCAACCTTTATAATATGTCTGGGAATGTTGCCGAATGGTGTCAAGATGATTTTACTCCAGTATACAATGCTTTAGTATGGGATTTGAACCCCGTTTTTATAGAGAATGATCCGAATAGCCCTCATTATGAGAAAAAGGTGGTTAGAGGTGGATCATGGAAAGATATTTCATATTACCTGCAAACAGGTACAAGAACCTTCGAATACAAAGAAGTCAAATCTTCTTATATAGGATTTAGATGCGCCATGGATTACCTAGGAAGTGGCAGCCAAGGATTTAGTTATTAAAATAGAAAAAATTACTTCAACCTAACTTTATAGTAAAATGTCAAAAAAACAATCAGAATTCTCAGCAAATTTTTACACCAACATCATGCCGAAGATATATGGCCTTGGTGCTGCTGTAGTTATTATCGGCGCTATGTTTAAGCTTAATGGATACCCTTTCGCAACAGAAATGCTTGTAATAGGTTTGTCTACTGAAGCTTTAATCTTTGCATTTAGTGCTTTTGAACCAATACATGCTGAATTGGATTGGTCTAAGGTTTATCCAGAATTAGCCGAAGGAGCAGCACCTGCTCCAGCAAAGAAATCAGGCTTACCAGCCTCTCAACAATTAGACAATGCGCTTGAAAAGGCAAAAGTTGGCCCAGAATTATTTGATAATTTGGGTAAAGGCATGAAAAACTTGGCTGAGAATGCTTCAAAAATGTCAAATATCTCTGATGCGGCAGTTGCCTCAAGCGATTATGCTAACAACGCTAGAAAAGCTTCTGAGACTTTAGGAAATATGAATAAGTCATATGCTGAGACTGCTACTGCACTATCAGAAATGGGAAATGCAGTAAAAGGAGCCGGAGAATATCAAGCTCAAATTCAAAATGTGACTAAAAACCTTGGTGCCTTAAACAAGGTCTATGAAATGGAATTACAAGATGCAAATAGCCATGTGAAAGCTTTGAATAAGTTCTATTCGAATATTTCTGGTGCTATGGAGGGTCTTGGAGATGCTACTAAAGAAGCTGAGCAGTTCAAAGCGCATGAATAAGTTGAACTCTAATGTGAGTTCACTTAATAATGTTTACGGAGCTATGCTTACGGCTATGAAATCAACTAACGAGAAATAGTCTGATGGCTCGAGGAAAAGAAACGCCACGGCAGAAGATGATTGGGATGATGTACCTCGTCCTAACAGCACTTCTTGCCCTGCAAATCAAAGATACGGTTCTAGAAAAGTTTGTTCTCATAGATGAAGGTTTGAAAACTTCAAACATTACATATGAACAAGCTAACTCAGCGTCAATAACTGGTATACAAAAGGCATATCAGGATCTTGGTGCTGCTGAGAAAGATAAACCAGCTGTTGATGCTGCTACACAAATCAGATTAGAAACAAAAGAGATCTTAGCTTATATCGAGCAATTGAAAGATTCTGTTGGATTTTATTCTGGAGAGAAAGAAGAAGACGGAACCTATTCACGTGCTAAATTGAAAAAGTACGAGGAGCCTACTTTATATCTTGTTAAAAAGAAGAATGCAGAAGTATTAGAAACAAAATTGAATGAATATACTGCTAGTGTTCTTACTAAAACAAATGATGTTTTGTCTGTTACAAGTGGGAATGTGATTAATAATTGGGAGACTTTAGCCCTTGCAGGAAAGGACATTCCTTTTTATGCTAATAACAAAAAGGACAAGAAGATCGCCAAGCTTGATTTTTCCCATTTGAATTTTGACCATTCGCCATTGGCTTCTGTTTTAGCGCAAATGACGTTTTTCCAAAATCAAATTTTATCAAGAGAAGCGGAAGCGCTAAATAGATTGGCGAGTTCAATTGGTGCTACTAACATTAAAGGGTTTGATCAGATTTCTGCAACAATACTACCTGTTTCAAATATTGTGACAGCTGGTACTGATTTTCAAGCCGAAATGTTTTTAACTGCAGCTTCAACGGCAATTACACCGACTATGACATCTGGTGGTAGACCAGTGACTGTTGATGCTAATGGTAGAGGGCAGATCAAATTTAAAGTGAGTGCACGTGAGAACGAGTACAATGCGGATGGTTTGGCAAGAAAAACCTTTAAAGGCCAAGTAGTATTTGATCAAGGAGATGAAGAAATTACAGAAGATGTTTCTTACGATTATTATGTTGCTAAACCAACGATCGTAGTGAGGTCTGAAGCAATTGAAACATTGCTTTTGGATTGTGCAAATAACTTGAGTATTGATGTGCCAAGCTTAGGAGCTGCTTATCAACCCTCTTTTAAAACTACTGGTGGAAGAAGCATTAACGGTTCCCAAAAAGGACAATTGACTGTTGTGCCTACTTCTGCTGAGGTCACAATAGGTGTAACAAGTGCTGGCAATTACATTGGCGACAAAGTATATAGCGTTGAGGCACCACCACGACCATCATTTCAAGTGAAGGTTGATGGTAAAGCATATGACGCCCAAAAAGGCATCAATGCTGCTCCAAGATCATTCAGATTAGAGTTGATTCCAGATGCAAACTTTAAAAGAAAATACCCTGATGACGCTAGGTACCTAGTAACTAAAGGCAGGGTTTTAAGAGCTACTGGATCTAACGGTAAAGGATCATTAACTATAAATGCACCTACGTTAGATTTCAATATTAACCAATTGAGAGCAGGAGCAAAGGCAGGTGATCGATATGTAATAGAGATTGATGAAATTATTAGAGTCAATTTTGAAGACAAACGGATTCCGATGGCTTATAAAAAAACTGTAACGATATCATTTAATTAATATAATTATGAAGTTGAGACTTTTTCTTTCAATAACATTAACATTATGCTTGGTTGGCTCCAATCTGATGGGACAAGAAGATAGTATTACCATTCGTGGTGATTACAATCCAAATTCCGTTAGACCGGTAAGGACTGAAGACATAATGTTCAGGATGAGGGTTTGGAGCTGGATGGATTTGAGAGAAAAAGTGAATTCACGTTGGAATGCTCAGGGCAATGAGATCGTCAAGTTATTGCTTGAAGGAGCCATGGATGAGATTGATGGAATTACTGCCTATAAGGCCGATTCTGTTCGAAATCCAGAAGGTGATTTTAGGGACGAAGACATCATTACTCCACAACAAGTCGAAGCAAGGATGCTTATTCCAGTAGAAGATACTGGAGATCTTGGAGGCATGAGTCTTGATGAATTATTGGGACCTGGTCTTGGTCTAGGTGGTGCTGAAGATTCGATAGGGAATTCAGGAAACCAAGAGGCTAGTCCTTTTTATCAATCTGACGAAATATTGCTTCTAGAACTTTGTGAAGATTTTATTATCGACAAAAGGCGTTCTCGTGGATATTGGGACATCCAATCAATTTCATTGGTGTTAAATCCAACACAAACTAGGGCTGGAACTACAGCAATTATTGCAAGGTTCAGGTACAAAGATATTGTGGCATACTTGAAGAAGTATCCAAAAAAGGCGAAATGGTATAATGCTTCAAACCCTGCTCAAAAGATAAGTTTTTCTGAAGCTTTTGATCTAAGGATGTTTGATTCAAGACCTATACGTTATTCTAACCCAAATAATGGAAGAATTGAGGATGTTGAAGGTGTTCAAGGATTGAATGCGATCCTAGCTTCACAGCGATTCAAAAACAAATTGCTTGAGTATGAGCATAACCTATGGGAGTACTAGACAGGATAATAATGAAGAAAATAAAAGGGAGCCTAATCGGCTTCCTTTTTTTTATTAAAGTAATTGGTTACAATTTTGGTTTTTGATTTTCCAATTAGGGCCTCCAACTCACTTGTTGCTGCTAACTCAATTTTTCCCATTGTTTTGAATTCTTTCATTAATTTGTCAACAGTACTTGCACCAATTCCATCAACTGTCTCCAATTCAAATTGGAAACTGTTTTTGCTCCTAAGGTCCCGGTGAAAATTAATGGCAAACCGGTGTGCTTCATCTCTTAGTCTTTGTATCAATCGTAGTGCTTCCGACTTTTTGTCAATGTGAATGGGGAAACTGTCCTCTGGAAAGTAGATCTCTTCTAATCTTTTCGCAATACCGATTATAGGAATACTTCCGTAGAGCTTTAATTCTTTAAGTGCTACACAGGCAGCGCTTAACTGGCCCTTTCCTCCATCAATAACAATGAGCTTGGGTAAGTCTGCGTTTTCATCTTGAAGTCGCTTATAACGCCTTCCTACCACTTCTGTCATTGAGCCAAAATCATCTGCTCCAACGACTGTTTTGATTTTGTAATGGCGGTAGTCTTTTTTTGAAGGCCTCCCCATTTTAAAGCAGACCATTGACGCCACTGGATTGGTACCTTGAATGTTTGAGTTATCAAAACATTCAATATGAACGGGCAGCTCTTTCAATTGGAGGTCTGCTTGTAATTGTTTTAAAACACGATTTCCTTTGTCTTTGACATTGTCTAAGGACAAGTACTTTTCCTTTTTTGCAAACAGCGCATTTTTTAAAGAGAGCTGTACTAATTTATGTTTGTCTCCACGTTGCGGAACATGGATGTTTACTTTGTCAGTACCCAGCTCTAAAATTTTATTAACCACTATTTCCTTAGCGGCACTCCTGTATTGATCTCGAATCTCGATCATCAATAGTCCAAGAATTTGCTCATCTGATTCATTGAGTTTTTTCCTGATTTCTGACGTTTTTGATAGATTGATGGTGCCATTCTTAATTCTCAGGTAGTTGACAAACGCGTACTTTTCATCTGAAATAATACTAAAGACATCAATGTCCGTGATTTTTGGGTTTACAATGACAGAATGTGCTTGATATTGATCCAGGGACTCGAGCTTTTCTTTGAATACCTGCGCTTTTTCGTAATCCAATTTTTCTGCAGCGGCTACCATTTGACTCTTGAAGTAGCTCTTTGGCAAACTCAGATTCCCCTTTAAAATGTTCGTTGCCTGTTCAATGTCTTTGAGGTAGTCTTCTTCTTTTTGTAGCCCTTCACATGGACCTAAACAGTTTCCAATATGGTATTCAAGGCATACTTTAAACTTTCCTTTTTCAATGTTTTCTTCAGAAAGATCATAACGGCAGGTCCGTATTGTAAAGGTGGAGTGAATCAATTTTATAATATTGCCCATCGCACGTAAATTCGTAAAGGGACCATAATAGGTGCCTTTTGAAGGAATGAACTTACGCGTACTATAGATTCTTGGAAACCGTTCGTTACTTACACAGATGTAAGGGTAGGTTTTGTCATCTTTCAGCAATATGTTGTACTTAGGCTGGTTCTGCTTTATCAGACTGTTCTCAAGCAATAATGCATCGAACTCATTGTTGACAAGGGTGACCTCAATCTGCCTTATTTCAGAAACAAGTTTTAGGGTCTTTCGATTGGTACCAACCGATTTGTTAAAATAGCTGCCGACCCTCTTGCGCAAAGATTTTGCCTTGCCAACATAGATTAGTTTGTTCTCGTCATTGAAATACCGATAAACCCCTGGGCTGTCAGGTAGCTTTGAAATTTCTCCAGGAACAATGCGAGTATCCTCCATTAAAGGAAATTAATAAATTTCCTCGTCAAAGATAGAATCTGTAGCTACACTGTCTTGAGGGTTCAGAATATTTAAAAATTCTTGACAATCAATCACTATCTTCAGGTTTTCAGGTTTTTTAAAGGGTCCCTTGGTTAAATTGAGCGTACTGTCAGCATAAACACGTTGGAAAAAGCCGCCTACTATAGGAAGTGCTGTTCTAGATCCCTGTCCATCAGGCCAATACTTAAAATGAATGGCCCTTTCATCACCGCCTACCCATGCCCCTGCGACTAAATCTTTTGTTACTCCCATGAACCAACCATCTGAAGCATTCTGTGTGGTTCCTGTTTTGCCTCCCATTTGCATTGAATCTGCTGGGTTGGCCATAAGTCCATAAGTATTTCTAAGTCGAACACCAAAGCTCCTGTCTCTTCTCGGGTCTGCAGCTCCCATCAACATGTCCAACATTACATAAGCAACATCCTTATTGATGGCCGTCTTTTTTTGAGGTACTTTAGTGTAAATCACATTGCCAAATTTGTCTTCAATTCTTGTGACATAGTGCGGTTCAATATGTACCCCTTCATTCACAAAAGTGCCATAGGCGGAAACAATTTCTTGTAGCGATACTTCTTGAGTACCAAGCACCATAGAATGGTATGGTTTTATTTTGGTTTGCAGCCCTAGTCTTTCTGCCATTTTTGCTGCGTTTGCAGGCTTAACAATATCCACAATTTGGGCGCTTACAGAATTTGTCGAAGTGGCCAAGGCATGTTCCATTGTCATCATCTCTCCAGAAAACTTACCATCAGAATTTTGCGGTGACCATGGTTCCCCTGTAGGCTGCGGAATAGAAACAGCTTGATCCATAAATGCATGACATGGAGAATAGCCCCTTTCAACGGCAGCAGTATAGACTAAAGGTTTAAAAAGAGATCCGGGTTGTCTGGTTCCAAGTCTAACATGATCGTACTTGAAATACTTAAAGTTAATTCCCCCAACCCACGCTTTTATTTCTCCATTATGAGGATCAACAGCCATAAATCCACTTTGTAAAAAATGCTTGTAATACTTCAAGGAATCCATTGGACTCATTAAGGTGTCAATTTCGCCACCCCATGCAAATACAGTCATTGGGATAGGTTTGTTCAAATAAAAATCAATTGAATCAGTGTCATCACCATACTTTTTCTTTAAACCCCTGTACCTGCTTGTCCTTGGTAGGGCCCTTTCTTCTAAAAAGTCTGGGATAATTCTTCCGTCATCGTCCAACCATGGATCAACAGTTTTTGTGCTGTCATCTGGATCCTCCAATTTTGACATGAAAAAATCCTGAAGTGCATGCATGGCAGTATCTAAAGAAGCCTCAGCATGTTTTTGCATTCTACTGTCAATGGTGGTGAAGATTTTAATTCCATCGGCATACAGGTCAAAATTGTATTCTAAACCTAACGCACGCAAATCCTTGGAAATCTCAGCCCTGAAATATTGGGCTATCCCATTATTCTGGTTCTGTACTCGATAATCTAATTTAATATTTTCTTGTTTTAGAGAATCATAAATTGCTTGGTCGAGTTTTCCATACTTAACCATTTGATTCATTACGACATCCCTTCTTCTTTTTGAATTTTCAGGGTTAGTCACTGGGCTATAGCTAGTCACTGCTTTTTGAAGACCAACCAATACCGCGGCTTCTTCTACATTAAGTTCATTGGGGTTTTTATTGAAAAATGTCTTAGCCGCAGATTGAATCCCATATGTATTACTTCCAAATTCAACCTGATTGAAATACATGGCCATGATTTCTTCTTTGGTATAAGACTTTTCAAGTCGAACTGCTAGAATCCATTCTTTAGTTTTATAGATGAGTTCATCAAGGTATTTATTGGCTCCTTGTAATTTTCCTTCTTCCTCAGGGAGCGCCTCACGGGTGGAAAAGAGTTTTTTAGCCAGCTGTTGTGTTACCGTACTTCCACCACCTTGCCTATTAAATGTCAATACGCCAAAAGCCACTCTGAACATACTATTGAGGTCGATACCAGAATGCTGCTCGTACCTCACGTCCTCTGCCGCTAACAACGCGTTTACTAAATTATCACCCAATTCATCGTAAGTAACCGGATTTCTATTATTTCTAAAATAGCTGCCCATAACCACTCCGTCTTTACTAAATAATTGAGAACTGAGGTTCTGATCAGGGTTTTCAAGTTGACTATAGCTAGGTAATTCACCGAAGAGATTAGCGATATTTGCACTAACCGACCAAATATAAACGGGTAACCCTACAAAAATTAGGACAAAAAATACCCAAAGGATTCTTGTCAATTTTTTAAACTGTTTTGGATTCTTTAAATCCTTTTTTTCTTTCTCGTCCATTAGTTAACGGTAAAAGCGTTTATAAAATGTTCGGTATGCCTCAACTTCTTTACTCTGATAAAGCATCTGAAAATTATCAATTGATATGACAAAATTATCAAATTCTTTGCCTTTAGAAGCGTTAAAATTTTCAAGTGCTATTTTTAGCCCTTCATCGTACTCTTCTGCGGCCTCTTTTGTCTCAAAAACGTTAATAAAAAGCACTGTTTGCCCTAGTTTGGAATCAAAATCTAGTTTACCAGCGGTGAGTTTTTTATCAGGATAGGTTTTTTTATTATAAGTCTCAACAGCCTCCTCCAAGGCGTTTACATCAATTTCTTCAGTAAGAAAGAGAATTGAAATCATATGAGACTGTTCAAATTCTTCACTGAATTCGAAGTCATCATTTCTGATGATGTTACTTTTAACTGGATTGATACCGGTGATAAGTGTTTGCGCATAATCGTGTAATTCACCATTAGGGTATTCCTCAATAAAATCTTTCAAGGCTTGTTCATAGGAAAAAAGATTCTCTGTCTTTGCTTTCATAATAGCCAAAAGCAATTGTGCATTGGGTAAGAAGTCAATATCTTCAATGGACTCAAATGCATTTGTAAGTGTAGCTTCTGCCTGTCTGTAATTGCCTGCTTCAAACTGATAATACGCATTGGCATAAATCCTTTGTAACTCTTGATTTCTCTGTTCTTGTTCAATTAGGTAATTCGGATTAACAAGTAATTTGGCCATGAGCGTTTCAGGATACTCATTAATAATTTGGTTTTTATAGTCTACCGAACGATTAGGATCAGATACACTGAACAAAGAATATAATGCGAATAATGCTTCAGGTCGTAATTCGGCATTTGGGTAATTATCCACCAAGATTTGATAGGAGCCAGCGGCTTTGTCCATTTCTTCAAGGCCAAAGCGATATACATTTCCAAGTGCATAATAGGCTTCTTGGATTTCCACATGGAGCAGTGATTTCTCTTTTTCTGAGGATGGGACATTTTTAAGTAACGCTGCCTTTGCTGCTGACCGGTCTGCTTCACTAACTGCTGTGATCACTTCATTGCCGGAAAGTAGGGTAGAATCAGATTCTAATGCTATCTGGTTTGAATTACTAACGTTTTGTTTAGAAGACCTCCTCCAATTGTCTTCAAGTGGCCGATTTCCCCAAACACGTTGGAAATCGAGCTCTCCTTGGCTTATAGCAGCGGCATTGTAAAAATACCACGACCCAGTATTCTCGGTTTGAAAATTAGAAGAAGTATTGTCAAGTCTATCTAAGCCGGCATTGGCTTGAGATTCCTCCACTTTCTTTTGCTTGGCAGCAGCTTGAGCCTCCTTTTCTTTTTCAATTAATACATTCTCAATATAGGCGTCTAACGATACTGAATTCATCTCTGATAGTGATAAAAGGCTATCGTTGCGTTGAATAATTCTTAATTGCGTTACAAATTCCGTTAAGATCCCTTGTCTTTTTTCAATGAAATCATAGTCTACCGCTGTCTTTGATAATACAGTCATGGTACTATCATAGTAGGCTTTCGCTAACTCAAAATCTTTAAAATGATCAAAGTGCAATTGACCTATTCTTAAGAAAGAAAGTGCTTGCTGATTAGGTTCAGGGTTATCAACAGCTACTGAGAGCAGGTAGTTGGACAACGCTGGAACATGATTATCTTGTTTCAATTCGAACTCACCCATTTCATAGTAGATATGCCCCCTGTATTCTGTGTTTTTTCTGTCTTTTAATAAGGCTTTATAGTATTTATTAATCTTTTCAATGTTACTCGCATTGCCAACGGCGGAAACTTGCTGCATATTGAGCTTGGCATAGAACGTAAGTTCGTACGGTGGATTTCCTGCCAATGATGACTTGTAGAAATCATATGCTTCTTCATTGAAACCGAGCTTTTGATAGATCTGACCAAGAATGAACTTGGATCTCGATCGTTCATCTTTGTCTTTGATGGTGTGACTGACTTCATTCAGGTTTTGAGCAACTCCCTGAAGGTTATTCTGGCGTTGATGGTAATACGCCATTGTAAGTCTAAAGTCAGCTTCGTTTTCTTCAGACAAGGCATCAGTTTCAAGGAAGCCGGCCACTTGCAAAGCCCTGTCCATGTCGTCCATGTCCATGTAGGTACGCATAAGTACAATTAAAGCAGCATGCTTCTCGTCATTGTCGGGGCTTGTTTGATTTACATATTGAAGTGTCTCAATTGCCAACTGAAAATCGCCTCTTAGGTGCCTTATTTTTCCTACAATCAAATAGCCGTTGTCTAAATAATCGCTTGCACTATGCCAATCAACGAGTTGAGAGGCCTTCGTAAATGCATCGTCAAGCTTGGCTTTATTGCTTTCGATTACCGCTGAATCAATGTCTGGATAGATTTTAAGGACCTCGTTATAATTGTAAGGATGGGCATCATCCAATGCCTGCTCAACCTCTTCGACCCTTAGATTTGCATAATAGTAGCCGTTATATTTAGCTGTAAGGTTTTGGTAACCTTTTGAATTGCACGCAAAAAGGGCCACTACTATAACTAGAATGGACAAATTTCTTGTAATATGGAATCGGTTGGTCTTCAAATTTTAATTACCCCAATAAAGCAACGAAGATAAGACCTAAATAATACAATAAAACAGGGAGGATTATACATTAATCTATATTTTTGTTGTCCCTTAATTGAAATACAGGTGCGTATTAAAAAAACACTTTCTAATTGGTTGAACAACCGTCATATCCTCATCATTCAAAATGAAGAGGATTTTTCGGAGAAGGCCACTTATAATTTCACTTATGCTCGAATAGCTTTTTTTGCCTTTTTGGCTTTTATAGTTGTCTTGGCATTGAGTTTTTATATGGTGAATACATTTTTAGCAAAATGGTTTGATCCACGCTTTGCTGACCAAGAAACCCGGAAAGAACTTGTTGTAATGAGGTCGTCATTAGACTCCCTTGAAATTGAACTGGATTTACGAGATCAATATATTCAAGGGATTCGCTCAGTCTTAGAAGGAGATGTTGCTGATGATGAAGCAGCATCGAAGCAAGGCAATATTGGTGCTGTGCAATTGCAACAAGCAGATGATGCTGAATTGATAGATTCACTTTTCAAGTCTGAATTCGAAAGAGGAGGAGATTTTTATCTGGGAGAGTCTTTAGATAATATCGAGTTAGGGCAATCTTACTTTTTCTCTCCCTTGTCAGGATTTATTTCTTCGGCCTTTGATCCACAAAGTGATCATTTTGGAGTTGACGTAGTTTCGAAGAAAGACGAACCAATAAAGGTAATTGCAGATGGCACTATTGTTTTTGCATCATGGACGCAAGACGCTGGTAATGTGATAGCTATACAACATCAAGGAAATTTAATTTCCGTTTATAAACATAATTCCGCATTGATGAAAAATGTTGGTGATTTTGTAAGTGCAGGCGATATTATTGCTATTATTGGCAATACAGGAGAGCTTTCCAGTGGACCACACTTACACTTGGAGCTTTGGTACAATGGTAATGCCGTTAACCCGGAAGAGTTTATTTCGTTCTAAAATTATTCATTTAAAACTGAATCAAGATGTTCACGAAGGAAGAAAAAAAAGCGAATCAAGAAATGTGCAATGTTAGCAATATCATTGGTAGAGAAACTATTCTTGAAGGAAGTATTGAATCAGTAGGGAACATTCGGATTGAAGGCAAGGTATTAGGGAACACCAAAGCCAAAGCCAAATTTGTAATGGGTGCAGAAGCGATTGTTGATGGAGATGTGATGGCAAGGAATGCTGAAGTAGCAGGAAAGGTTACTGGTAATATTACCATCTCGGAATTATTGATTTTAAAGCCTTCTGCTGTGATTAATGGAGATATTCTCACTAATAAGTTGGTGGTAGAGCCAGGCGCTACATTTAACGGAGGCTGTAAAATGGGCCATTTGGCAAAGGACATTACGATTGCAGAACCGGAAAGACAAAGGTCGCAACACATAGCAGAAGGTGCCTGATCCCAACAATAAATCTTATCTAAAGTACTCTGGCCTCGGCCTTCAATTATTTGTGACTATTGGCTTTTTTGGATGGCTAGGTTATGAAATGGATCAGTACTGGAATGATGACCAACCCCTTTTTATTATCATCATGATTTTTTTGGGCATTATTGGGGGTTTTTATCAATTCTATAAGGCAGTAAATCATAAAGATTCTAATAAGTAAGGCGATTATCTTGCGTCTTAATTATTTTCCCTCAATTCCTTAGTTAATTTTGCATTATGAAACTTTTACTTCAACAAGTATTAAGGACTTTGATTTTAACAGCCGGAGTAGTCGGTTTGGTGTTTTTATTAAGGGCTTTAAATGTCACATCAGCAATTCATGAAGGCATTTGGATTATCATAATTTTTTCTGCCCTAGTCGGAATAGGGGTGGCGGTAATAAATATGTATTTCGTTACAAAAACTGACGGCTCAAACAATGTTGCTGTTTTCTTAGGAACAACTGTGTTTAGGATGCTTTTAAGCATCATTTTCATCACACTTCAATTTTTTCAAGGATTGGAAAATGAGGTGATTTGGATCGCCAACTTTTTTGTGATCTATTTATTCTATTTAGTATTTGAAATCTATAGCATTATCTCTAACTTGCGCGCCAATTCGAATGGCCGTGAGAATAATGATTGACGAAAAGAAGATTAAGACTTCCAAATTACTGATCACAAGCTTATTAACCCTGGTTTTGCTTTGCACGAATTTTACTTCGGCATTTGCTCAGGATCACGGTGAAGAGGCTGAAGAGTTCAAACCAAGTGAGACAATCGTGCATCACGTACTTGATGACCACATTTGGCACTTTTTTGATGGCCATTATGGTACACTCTATCTTCCAATTATTGCTTACTCAAGCGAAAAAGGATTAGACGTTTTTTCATCTAGTAACTTTTATGATGATCATCATAATTTGGTAGAGTATAATGGCTATTCTTTAGAGCACGGTCTTTCAATTACAGACAACCATGATGCTTCTGTTTTAGATTTATCAATCACCAAAAATGTATTGACGTTATTGATTGTGTCTTTTATAATGATTTTGGTATTCACATCTGTGGCCAAGGGTTATAAGAAAAATAAAGGTAAAGCACCCAAAGGAGTTCAAGCGGTTTTCGAACCAATTATCGTTTACCTAAGAGATGAAGTGATCAAGCCGAACATTGGCGATCATTATGAGAAGTTCTTTCCTTATTTACTGACACTCTTTTTCTTTATTCTATTCGGTAATATTTTTGGATTGATTCCCGGTGCCTCTAACATGACAGGTAATATTGCTGTGACATTGGTTTTGGCCTTGTTCACTTTCTTCATTACCAATGTAAAGGGAAACAAAGGATATTGGGGACACATATTTAACCCTCCAGGAGTACCATTATGGCTAAAGCCATTAATTGTTATAATTGAAATTATTGGAATCTTCACGAAACCAATTTCATTAACCGTAAGACTTTTTGTGGCAATCACTGCTGGGCATATAGTAATGCTTAGTTTGATTTCACTGACTTTTATATTTGGAAGCTACGCTGTTGGCGGTGCCTCATCTTTAATTGTGCTGTTCATCAGTTTGATTGAGATTTTGGTCGCCTTAATTCAGGCCTACGTTTTCACGATGTTCTCAGCGCTTTATATTGGCTTGGCCACTGCAAAAGCAGAACATCATTAGTGTTTGAAACATATGTTTAATTTATAAATACTGTTACTATGTTATTTTCAATGTTATTAGATATGAGCTTTGCCATTATGGGAGCGGGTATCGGTGCTGGTCTAGCTGCAATAGGTGCTGGAATTGGTATTGGTAAAATTGGTGCTTCTGCTATGGAAGGAATTGCAAGACAGCCAGAGGCTGCAGGTAAAATCCAAGGTGCGATGTTAGTAATCGCTGCTTTGATTGAGGTTGCTGCTTTATTTGGTCTTGTAATCTGTTTGCTTATTTCTTTCAAGGGATAAAACCTTACTCTAAAACTTGTCATTTGCGTTAGGCATTTGACAAGTTTTTACTTGAAATCATTATTACTGAAATATAGATTATGGAATTACTTACTCCCGGTTCAGGCCTTATCATTTGGCAAACAATCATTTTCTTAGCATTAATACTATTGTTAAAGAAATTTGCTTGGGGACCAATAATTCAATCCTTAAAGGAGCGTGAAGAGGATATCTCTGGTGCGTTGTTGGCAGCTGAACAAGCGAAAAACGAAATGACCAAATTGTCTTCTGACAATGAGAAGCTTTTGTCTGAGGCAAGAGTAGAAAGAGATGCCATTTTGAAAGAAGCAATTGTTGTAGCTAATAAGATTAAGGAAGAAGCAAAAGAAGAAACTTCTTCAATTGCTTCTAAGATGATTGAGGATGCTAAAGCTTCTATTGAAAATGAAAAGCGCGCTGCATTAGCAGACGTAAAGAACTTGGTTGCTAATTTGTCTTTGGACATTACTGAAAAGCTTGTGAAGAAGCAATTGGGTAATGAGAAGGAGCAAAAAGAATTGGTTGCTGAGTATATAAAAGATTTGAACCTAAATTAAGACGCTAGATGTCTGAATATAGAATTGCTTCTAGGTATGCCAAGTCACTGCTTTCATTAGCAGAGGAGCAAGGAGCATTAGAGGCTGTACATGATGATATGAAATTGTTTTCTCAAATGATTGAGGAAAACAGAGATTTTGAGCTTTTGCTTAATAGTCCAGTTGTCGTGTCAACAAAAAAATTGGTAATCCTAAACCAAGTTTTCGAAGGTAAGGTGAATGACTTGACTTTGAAGTTCTTTGTATTGCTTACTAGAAAAAAGCGAGAAGGCTATTTGCCTGCAGTTGCTACAGAATTTCATCATCAATATAATGTTAGCAAGGGTATTGCGGAGGCTACGGTCACTACCACCTTTGCTTTAAATGATGAATTGAGAAAGGAATTTAATTCAGTGGTTGCAAAAATTTCCGGTAAGAACGTAGAACTTACTGAAAAAATAGACGAGACACTTATTGGTGGTTTCGTATTAAAAATTGGGGACCGTCAGATTGACGATTCTATTAGTGCTCGATTGAGTGCTCTAAGATTGAAATTTAGTCAAAACCCTTACGTAAAGGAGTTTTAAAAAAAATTAGTATAACAATTAACTGTATCATAAAATGGCAGATGTAAGACCCGATGAGGTTTCAGCGATTTTGAGAGAACAACTTTCAAACTTTAAAACAGAAGTTGAATTAGAAGAAGTAGGTACTGTACTTCAAGTAGGTGACGGTGTAGCCCGAATCTATGGTTTATCTAAAGCACAATCTGGAGAACTTCTTCAATTCGAAAATGGATTAAGAGCATTAGTGTTGAACCTTGAAGAGGACAACGTAGGTGCTGTATTGTTAGGAGAGTCAGCTGGAATTAAAGAAGGCGACACGGTAAAAAGAACAGGTCAGATCGCATCCGTTAAGGTTGGAGAAGGCATTGTTGGTCGTGTTGTTGATACTCTAGGTAATCCTATTGATGGTAAAGGACCGATTGAAGGCGAAACTTTTGAGATGCCTCTTGAAAGAAAAGCACCTGGCGTTATTTACAGACAACCTGTAACTGAGCCACTTCAAACTGGTATTAAAGCGATTGACTCAATGATTCCAATCGGAAGAGGTCAGCGTGAATTAGTAATTGGTGACCGTCAGACGGGTAAGTCTGCCGTAGTTATTGATACTATCCTTAACCAGAGAGAATATTATGATGCAGGTGAGCCTGTATTTTGTATCTATGTAGCGATTGGCCAGAAGGCCTCTACTGTTGCTGGTGTTGTTGCAGCCCTTGAAAAAGGTGGTGCAATGGAATATACTACTGTAGTGGCTGCCCCTGCTGCTGATCCAGCGCCAATGCAGTTCTTTGCTCCATTTACTGGTGCAGCTATCGGTGAGTATTTCAGAGATACTGGTCGTCCGGCATTGGTTATTTATGATGATTTATCGAAGCAAGCGGTTGCTTACCGTGAAGTTTCATTGTTATTAAGAAGACCTCCGGGTCGTGAAGCATATCCTGGTGATGTATTTTACTTGCACTCAAGATTATTAGAAAGAGCCGCTAAGGTGAATGATTCTGATGAAATTGCAGGTCAAATGAACGACCTACCAGAGTCTTTGAAAGGAAAAGTGAAAGGTGGAGGATCTCTAACTGCACTTCCAATAATTGAAACTCAGGCGGGTGATGTATCAGCTTATATTCCAACAAACGTGATCTCAATTACTGATGGTCAGATTTTCTTGGAAACGAACCTTTTCAACTCCGGTATCAGACCTGCTATTAACGTAGGAATCTCTGTATCTCGAGTAGGAGGTAACGCACAGATTAAATCAATGAAGAAAGTTTCTGGAACTTTGAAGCTTGACCAAGCGCAGTTCCGTGAATTGGAAGCTTTTGCTAAGTTTGGTTCTGATCTCGATGCCGCTACTCAATTAGTTATTGATAGAGGTAGAAGAAACCAAGAAATTTTGAAGCAAGCGCAATTTTCTCCAGTTCCTGTAGAAGAGCAAGCAGCAATTATATTTGCCTCTACAAAAGGTTTGATGGACAATGTTCCTGTTGAAAAAGTAAAAGAATTTGAAGTTGAGTACTTGACATTATTAAGAACTCAGCATGAAGATGATTTAATGAGTATAAAAGCTGGAAAATTGACTGACGAAGCTATCGCTACAATGAAAGCCGTAGCAGCAGACCTTTCAGCGAGATATTAATAAGTTATAATGGGAGCTTGCTCCCTTTAGTCAATAAAGAATGGCAAACTTAAAAGAAGTAAAAGAACGGATTGTATCAGTTGGATCAACTCAACAGATCACGAGAGCTATGAAAATGGTTTCGGCTGCTAAATTGAGAAGAGCACAGGATCGCATCGTTCAGATGAGACCTTATTCTCAGAAATTGACAGCTATTCTTGCCAATGTTTCTACAGGAAATGATGATGATTCCGATAATAATTTTGGAGATCAACGTGAACTAAAGAAAGCATTAGTGATTCCGGTATCCTCTGATAGGGGACTTTGTGGGGCATTCAACTCTAATGTTTTTAAGGC
>Ga0115557_1000480_pt1 | contig 27616 bp, 23 predicted proteins | sample COGITO_mtgs_1104_FD_87280 | JGI IMG/M metagenome (GOLD analysis project Ga0115557, IMG submission 87280) | Pelagic marine microbial communities from North Sea - COGITO_mtgs_110421 | ecosystem: Environmental > Aquatic > Marine > Epipelagic | place: Germany:Helgoland, sampling site Kabeltonne...
AAGAAAGTCACACAAACGATCAAAAATGACGAACGAACAGCAAAAACACACAAGAACCCCAACGGAAACCTAGGACCCAAATCACAACGAAAAACGAGCACACACGACGATAAATAACATCACACCGACTAAGTCAAACGCCAGAGCATTCGCCGATCACCCCACATAAGAAACTAAACAAACCATGAAATAACATTAACGCAAATACACTATTTTTTGACCAAAAAATATAGATAGCACAGAGATAGTAATGGGTTATGGGCTCTAAACCTCTTTGTGTTGGGTTAAACGGTTATAATAAAATCCGTAGAATTCCAGACCTATTTATTGCTCGTGCAAAATGCAGTCACTGACAATGACATCACTCCCTTTTCTGCCTTTTTTCCATATTTTAACGACCTTGGCACCACTGTTGTGTTGGGAATTTTCGCACGTTAAATTCAGTTTATTTCCGGTGCGACCTCCACTTGAGATGTAGGTCACCTCTAGCGAACGTAGCGGGCGATGGTTGCCGTCGTGGTCTAGAGCAGAGAAAAGTTCAGCGACTATAGCTTGAGCTCCCTTGTTTGCAAAAAAATAATAATAATCAGAGAAGAGGAGTGTTAGTTGACTTCCCACTATTCATAGACCCCCCCCCCTACTCATAATTTACTCACCCCGTGCAGCGAACCCATTGGATTCAGTGACGAATCATTGACCACAAAGGTGCCATCGCTGCATAAAGTTAGCTGAGAAATACTTAACAAAATGGTTTCTGACTCCACTCACCTCGTCACTGGCAGAATGCTGTTCAAGTGTTCACTATTTTCGTAGACAGCATAGTCAACATCCGCCCCCCCACCTCGAGTTTTCATCCCCTCACCGAATAAGTTGGCAATAATCGGCGTTACCGTCCAGAATAATGGACCGAAGAGTATCTCGTACGCCCTACCCATAACATTTAAGAATTTTGTGTGTCTGCCAATTGCTATTAATTTGTTGTCATGATCATACGCTTTCAGATCAATGAACCCAATTTGCCCTCCCAATTTGTTAATAGTGGCAGTGATATTAAGCGTATCCCCTCCTCGGATGACCGGGAACGCACCACTTGAGCCCTGCAGAAACTCCGCGTACAGGTTAATTGACACGCCAGGGCGATGCTTCTTATCAAACGCAATCACTGGCCAAGAGGACACATCATCGAACACAGCAAGGAGGACTGAGAGCGGCAGGGCCTCACCGCCTTTCCCGTCACCACCCACATTAGCCCGGTTGCCACGAACAGTGCGGCAGAGATGGGGCGGTACCACGTACTTGAAGGTTAAGCTCTTCTCTTTCTCAACGCTGAAATTCCTCATGTCGGTTTCAGCCCCCGGCTCGAAAAGTGCACTAGTGAAACCTGAGTGTTTTAATTTCGTGGTAACCGAGAAGAAACTCATCAGATAGGATATCGCAGGGTTGGCGTTGGCGGCTGCTACACGAGCCGACGATGACATTGTGAGACAACGCAATGGCAGGAAAAGGGGAATTGGATTCGCCGTGGACTGCGGATTCAGGTATCAGATGTTTTCTCAGCGAAAGTCAGAGGGCGAGGGACTGTGATCACAGCAAGAGAAACCTGGCCAGCAACAAACGAAAACCTGGAAACGTGGAGAATGGTGTGAAATTGTGGAGGGAAAAAACATGGAAAAAAGAATTTGGAGAATTTCCAACATGGCAAAATAGCCCGATATTTATTGCGACCTATTTATCTTCACAGCAGTGGTGTTACATAATGTTCGAACAGGTATCTTTCTTCCATCCACCTCCTCCCTCACGTCTTCTTCCTCTTCCACCTCCCTTCCTCCACCTCCAACTCCTCTTCCACCTCCCTTCCTCCACCTCCAACTCAAGCCTCCGCATGGAGGATGTCGAAGAAATAACTACATTCGGATTTCCCGTCAGTAGGCAGGTCGGTGCAGTGGACCGCATTTCTGACGTTGGAATCACCAAATTTTGCCCTGAGAGATGATGGGAAGAGTTCCTTTGCCATTTCGACGTCATAGGGTCCTGCCGATTTTCGGAAAGTCTGTACGGCGTCCTCGGCCCTAATCTCGAGGGCAACGATGGGTCCGCTGACAAGCTCATCGAGATGAGCCCTGAACCCATCGACGACATCTCTGTAGAGTTCGAAGAACTCTCCTGCAACAGCCCTATCAAGCGTGAAACTCTCTACAGCACTGACTTCATATCCCTGGCTCTGGATGCTTTTGATGATGCTCCCTGTGTTTTTTGCCTTGACTGCGTGTGCCTTGACAAGGCAAAGTGTGCAGCTATCCAGCGTAGCGGTGGTCGGCCATGACTGACTGAAGAAGTAATCCAGGGCCTTCTCGCTGCCCGTGCAGCTCACAGCATCTCCCCAGCTACTCAAAATATCGCCCACTCTCCCAGAATTATTGCCTCTGACCACCATTGCAAGCGAAAGACCCATTCCTTCCTCGAACTTCCTCCCATCACATCCCAACAATTCCCCCGCCGTAGCAGCTTCATTCCCAACCAGTCCCAACGTTTTAATCTTCAATAAACTGAAGTCATTCGCCTCTAATTGCTCCAACACTGCCCCAAAATCGCTGTATATACTTGGCGCCAAGAAGACCAGCTGACGCGTCGTCTTTGGCCCCAGTTGGCTCTCGGTGGCAGGGTCAGCATACCCGACCAATTTCAACACCCTCCCGTACACAAGAACCTGGTTGTCGATCTGAAAGTCACTGGGAAGAATGCTATCGGGGAGCTTGCTCCTCTTCAGAAAAGTGCGGTGAGCTTTGATGTCTTGCATCTCCACCTCATGTGTCTTTGTGAAGTATTTTACTACGTAGGTTTTGACCAGCTGAGGGAGGGGGTCAAAGTACTCAGCCTTGAATCCGAGGACGGAGTCCGTGGCGACCATACTGCTGATATGTGTGTTGCTACGAGCAGGGAGAATTTTATTACTCTACTCGTTCTCTTTGGAATGATTTAAGGATAAAAATTTGTCTGCGTTAAAAACGAACTCTTGCAGCAGATAGACACAACAGCGACGGTGCATTTAAACCTAAATCCTAATAATTCCACTCCAATCCCTCTCTCCATCAACCAAAAACCACAACCGCCCCTCCGCATCCCCGCCTAACTGCCAACACTTTTGCTTTTAACACCTGAAACTCCTCCAACTCCCCAACAACCAAGCGACCATGGCGAACAACACATATGATATCATGTGGCAGGAAGCCATTAGCGACCTAGGCGAGCAGGTTCGAATTGAGCACGTAAAGCACACCCAGCAGGGGGATGACCCCTCTGTTAAGCCACCGGAGATATCCATCATTGATGCCTTCCAGCACTTTGCCTGTCTTTACATCAAATACATGCAGATCTTTGAGCGCCTTGAGCGCTGTTACGACAGTATGGTGCACCCACAGAAGCGCTTGGACGTCAAGATGAGCCTCGATCTCGTGATCCGACGCGTCATTGAGCTCAAGCACCTACTCGTCAAGTGGAACCCCCCTAACCCCGATGTTCGAGTTGAAACTGGGAGGCAACCCAACTTCCCTTGGGAGTACATAAATTTGGACGATATTCTCCAGGACCTGAAGCTACCACCTGGGACCATGGAGGTCCCTGTCCCTAGGTACTTCAAAGAGGACTACAGAGAGGAACACAAGCAGCGTGACAAGCTGGTTAAGGGGTACATGAAGCTCAAGCTGGGATCGGACACGCTGCCTGTAGAGGATGTCCAACGCAGCTTGGATGTTCCGACCACCCAGTTGACATTAGAACAAGCTATCGAGGCTATTCAGCGCAATGAACGCGGTCGGCAGGGAAAACAAAGGGCCAACTTTGTCAAGGAGTTGAGGGAGGAGGACAAGAGGAGGAAAAATTATGTAGACAAGAGCATGTTGGAGATGGACCCGGAGATAGCTGCGGCCAACATCCAACGTCTGTTCAGGGGTTACTTCAGCCGTGCAAAGGCCCAAACTGAGCGCGACGAGGAGCTTGTCTTTATCGGAATGCGCCCAAAGAGTACTAACAACGATGAACTTGTAAGCGATTTGAAGCAGGCTTACAAGAAACGCAAGCAAGAGCAGATCGACAACAAGGAGGCTTACGAGAAAGCGCTCGAGGACCTCAAAGAAGTCGTCCTAGAGGAAGAGGGACCAGAGATGAGAGACGAATTGAGGAACGAGAGGACCCAGTGGATCACAGACAGCATTGCAACGAGCAACGAAATCCCTGACAACCTTGAAGGTTTTTACTTGATGAAGAACCCGCCCCCTGAGGAGGAGGGCAAGGAGGAAGACGACGGAGGCGGGAAGAAGAAGAAGGACGACAAGAAGAAGGACGACAAGGGCAAGAAAGATAAGAAGGGCAAGAAAGAAGTCGTCGCTAAGGAAATCGAGCTGCCAAGTCTCGACGGATATAGCAATCTGACGCAAACCATGGATGCTCAATGTAATGAATACAGCGACATCTGGCTGGAGCGCGACGAGAGCGAGAACTTTGCGCAAAAGCACGACGCCGAGCTGGCCAAGGACAGAATCATAAGAGAGCAGGTGAATGCTGAATTGGAGAAGCAGGTGGATGAGATGCTTGTCATGAATTTGAGTAAGATCAAGCAGCTTCATGCCGACGCTAAGGGAAAGAAAGGGAAGAAGGGCAAGGGCAAGAAGGGCAAGGGTAAGAAGGGCAAGGGCAAGAAGGGCAAGGGTAAGAAGGAGAAGCCACTCCCTGGGGCCAAGATCAGTGAGCTTAAGAACATGGACACTGACTTTATGTTGAGTATTCTTGTGGAGAACAGAATAGTCAACAACCCTGCTGATAACAAGATCGCCGACTTGGTAGGGGACTTCAACTACCTTGGGAGCGTCCACCAGCACCAGAAGAAGGGCGACCAAAAGCAGCGTTGGATCCCACAGAACCCCAGTATGGCTCAGCTCAGGGCAAGTCTGACAGAGTACTGCATTCTACCAAATGGCTTGTCATCGACTGTTAGGAAGGAAATTGACGAAACTAACAATGTGAGAAGTCTATTGCTTTATGGACCAAAGGGTAGCGGCAAGACCATGATGGTTCAGGCCATTGCCAACGAGCTAGGTGCGCTCTTTATCAATTTGTCGGCAGAGAGATTGAAGGGCAACCCACTCTGGGAAGGCAAGCAGGGGCCGACGAAGGTAATTCACATGGCCTTCACAGTTGCCAAGGATCCAACGTACGCCCCCGTGGTTATTTACATCGACGACGCCCAGGACTTTTTTGAGAATCCCAAGAAGAAGGGCAAGGACAAACCTGACAAGAATGGGCCCATCAAGTTCCAAAAGGATTTGATGATCTACAAGAATCAGGCACTCACTGTCGAGGATAAAGTTATTGTGATTGGAAGCACTAGGGAGCCCGAAAAGGCGGACCCGAAATTATTGAAATGGAAGGGCAAGACCGGAAAGCCAGAGAAGCAGGGGTTCTTCGAGAAATTTCTGTACTTCCCCTACCCCGATTATCCTGATAGGGTCATGCTGTGGAGAAAATTCATTACGAAAATGTTGAGAGAAGGGAAGAGTGGGGATACTGGCGGGGGGGCAGGGGGGGACGGAGGAAAGAAAGGCAGTGGAGGGACCGTCGCAATACCAGACACATTTGACGTGTCCTCTTTGGCGCACATCAGCGAGGGATATACGGCAGGAGCAATTGCAGGTGCCGTCATGGCGACCCTCACTCAGAGGAGGGTACAGAGCTTAGAGAAACGACCGCTGCAAGAGACCGAATTCTTGAACTTCTTGGCCAGACAGGAGGTCACCTACGTGGAGGATGCCAAAAGATTCTTGGATTTCACCTGTAAAATTACCGACCTTGATGCAAGGAAGAAGAAAATCGAAGATGATAAGAAAAATGCTGATGGCGGAGGGGACGGGAAAGACGCCAAGAAGGGCAAGAAGAAGAAATGATGTGGCACTGCATTTAAAATATTGTAAAATTGAGCTGAGCGTTTTGTTGTATGTGAAAAGTATGCCACGCCACAACCATGCCACGCCGGCCACAGCTTGATTGATTGCTACAGCCAAATTGTTCTAATAATTTATTTTTTTATCCTAACGTCGTCGTTACATACTGAAAGCCAACCTCAGCTTGTCGTAACTTTCTGTATCACTAGCACTTTCACGCCCGCTTTCCAGTACCTCTCTCACTTTCATGTTCTGTTTGTCATCAAGAAATTTCACATTAAGCGAAAACCTACCACACTTGCTCATGGCCTCTAGCCATGCGTAAGCAGCACTATAGTAATCAATCTCACTTTGACTACTGTCATCCCCGTCATCATTTACAGTAACGTCACTGCGGACGCAGAACAGATCGATCAAGTGTCCCATTATGTTCACATCCATCTCAGTTTTAAAGAGCTTCGGGACCAATGTTGGTGTAACAAACTTCGTTAGATACTCCTTCCTCTTTGCGGCCAACACAACCTTGTCTCCCTTGCTCAGCGTGGTCACCTTCCGCCACGCCTTATCAAAATCATTCCCATCCTTTGGGGCTCGCTTTGTGATGCCCTTCCTCTTCTTCCCTTCTCCTTCCACAAGTCCTGCTGCAACCTCCTTCTCCCTCTGCATACAAAAGATTTTTTCCCTTATGGGTTAGATTCCGTAAGTTTCACACGGTGATGCTTGTTCCAACTCACCTCCTTTTCCCATTCATCCCTTCTGTCGCTCCTGACACCACTCTTGCTCCCCCCTCCTACCCCGGCAGGATCGAAAGTCTGCCTCATTACCCAGCTGCTCTTCTTTTGACCAAGCTCATCGAACTCCCCTGCCTTCAGCGGTTTGAGCTCCGCGCAGTGCACAAAGTTGCGGAATTCCTCGTAGGATGTTGCTGTGTGGATGGCCTTCTTCTTCATGCTGTCAACAGCGGTGTAAGTATTGGCCTCGCGAGTCGTGTCCGTGATTTCTTTCGAGATCAAAGACACATTGATCGATCCATCATCATTAACTGCACTAGCAGCAGGGGTTGTTGAGGTGAACTTTGACATCTGATATTTTTTGATTTTTGTAGCAGAAAAGAGGGGGATGAAAATAGGAAAGGCCAAAATGAGAGATTCTTATGACAACAAGGTAGAAAATCCGGAGATCGAGCGGCTTTCTTTAACGTATAATTCTTATTCTCTAGAAATATTTTTCTTCCTCAAACTCTTCCCCGGGGGACTTGGTCAAAACTTTTATAGTTTGTTTTTACGACCTCCTGAAATACTTTAAGGGCAAAATATGGCTGACTTCGAGCTTCACACATTTGACTTTTCTTCAATTGAAGAGATGGACCCCTCAATAGCGGATGGGTACCGAACAATCTATGATCGCGAGGTCCCTTTTGAGCTTAGGATGGATCAGCAAAATGGCCCTCAGCAGGTTGGAACTTTGGAAGCAATCAAAGCAAAGGTACTGGTACTGGTAAGTACACAACGATATGCAGAAAAAATTGTGTAAGGGCCCACTTATACATTTTGCCAACACAACCAACAACCAAACATGATTTGAACTTACCAACCGAACCGCCCATTTTTATTTTCAATGCAGGGTGACGAGCACTCTCTCCAGAGCATTAGAATCGAGTTGTCATCGGAAGCCGACTTGTTTTTTCACTACATGCATGTAATTGACGAGACAGGTTTTGCAGGTGTGCAGGAGCAGCAAAAACTCATGGTTGAGTTCGCCGACTATCCGAATGTGCTCATTCGCATGCTTAACAATTGCATCAAAGAGCCCCACAGTCATCTCGCCGTGTTTGTGATGAAACATGATGTTGATGCTCGGCTCGACTTTATTCAGAACATGGAATACAAGTTTGTTGAGCTCATGAGCTGCCACTTCATCCGCTCCCCAGAGGAGATTGTCCAACACCAAATCACCTATCGGTACAATGCCATGAAGAGCAGGTTAAGTTTGATGCAAAGTAGGCTACAGGATGTCAACAATTTGGTTAAGCTCAAGAACCCGAGTTTGCTTCTTCAGTTGCAGAAGACGAATGCCCAATTCAAGTGAGAAACTCAACTGAAACAGAAATAAATGATACTACATGCTTCCATAATTGTAAGAAAAACACATAAGGCTGCTATATTTTATAACACACTGCGACACCTTATTATGTACACACACCATGGAACTACAAATCATTGGAAAAATCATTCCCCGAGAGCAATGTTTATGTACCTGTTCTTTGAGGAGATCTTAGAGGAGGTCGAGACTGCAGTTGAGGTGGATATCGGTGCTGATGTAGCTGGGAGTCGCATACTTTTGGCCCTTCCTTGAGGTGGCGGCTTCACTGGCGCAAGGTTCGCTTCAGGAATGAGCTTGGGACCTGGGACAAGCTGCTTGGGAGGTTTGACCTTCGATTTTTTTGTCACCACCCCAGTGGCATTCAAATTTAGAACTTTTGCAGAATTCAAATGTTCACCATTAACCACCGCCTTATGCATTCCAAAATCACCCCTTCCCTCACTCTTTGTCTGTTTTCCGAACGCGATCTCATATTCTGTGGAGAAAATCTCCACGAGTACCTCCGCAGGCATTCCCAGTTGCTTCGCAAGGACTGAAAGGAGCTTCTGTGTCTGTTCTGGAATCGACAGCACTTCGCCCTTTGCCAGCCTCTCGACATGGTAGCTCATGACTTTCTTAGCGAGTTCATTGACAGCTTTGACACGTTTTGGAGATGCTTGGGGCGGTTGATGTTCGTTTAATGCCTCCTTTTCAAACCGCTTCAAGAAGCGATGTTCCAGCAGTTCTTTGCATCCCCACCTCATCTTGGGGTCCTTTTGCAGACATATGTCGAGGAACTCTTGAAAGTCCTCACCGTAGTTCCCCCCAACCTTGGGTGTCGCCTCCTCTTGGATTGCCTGAACAACTCCCCAGTACCCTTCATTGGTTGTGAAGGGGTACTTTCCCTTTGCCAAGGTGCAAAGGCACACACCCAAACTCCAGATATCACACTTGGTGTCATAGCTCTCACCACTGATTCGTTCCGGACTCATGTACGTCAGCGTCCCCGTGAAGGTGCTAGCCATACTTATGGAATGCTCTAACTTCCTTGCTATGCCAAAGTCAGATATCTTTATGTTCCCGTCCCGGGAAAGAAGGATGTTGCTCGGCTTGATATCTCGGTGAATCTGCTTGCTTCTGTGCACGTCCTCCAAGCCTCTTAAGACGCATCGAGCGACACTGGCGATCATTCTTTCAGTCACACTTATACCGGCGTTGATCAAATCTTGAAGTGTCCCAGCATTCATATACTCGAGCACCATCTGAACAGTTCCCCGTTCTGGATCAGTGAACGCGTCGTAAAAGCTTACGATGTAAGGGTGCTTGCCTTCTCTACTGTCATCTTCACCTTCACCTTCATCATCACCGTCGTCCATGATGTCGCAACCGCACATGCCGTGCATGATTTTCAGCTCCCTGAGCATCTGCCTCCGTTTCTCTCCGTTGTTGACCGTCACGCTCTTGACGGCGACCAGCTTCATCGTTGGAATGTGGAGAGCCTCGTGGACGACACCACAAGCGCCCCGACCGACCTCACGAAGAGTGATGATTGACGTTTTTGTGTTGGTTGGTCGAGCAGACGGTGGTGTAATGGAGCGAGGTGGGTCGTTTCCGCGAAGGCCCCCGACAGTACCTCTGACGACTCCCCGACTGCTTCCCCGGCTATTAACGCTCTGAGTCCGTTCTAACTCCGGTATAGTTCCCATTGTTGCCCCCTTCGTCATCTGAAGGTCACTAATCCCACTAGGTTTGACAGTGAAACCGTCGACCAATAATGTGCCTCCATCAGACATCTCCCAGCTCTTATCGTGCTTTGTTTTCCTGAGCTTCCTGCAAAGTGCGAGGAAGGCGTTACAAGTGGCAATAGACCACCAAACCAGAAAACCGAGAGTCATCCCGGGAATGATTAGTGAGGGGAAGGAGAAGATAACACAAAAAAAGTTGTTAGCTTCAGTTGTTAGCTTCACAACAACATTGACGACAGAGGTGTATTTTGTTATTGCGCTCGCTCACCTTTCCCCGCGCTCACGTTCGACTTCGACTCTGTCGTTGCTAATCACGTCAACCTTGTTAATAGCTCCATTTACCTCGGTGCTACTCTGTGGAGTGAGATCATTGAAGCTGTCATAGTCACTGTCCATCTCGATCCTCAGCGCGCTTGGCCTCTCCTTCCCTATCACCCTTCTTTCACCCTCGCTATGATCATCGCTTTCCCCGCTGTCAACACTTTCCCCTAATTTTAGTAGAGGCGGCGCAAATGATGGATTGAGGTGCCGGGCTGCTCCCCGAGAAAATACCTTTGCACGACGGGGGTTCTTCAGAACACTATCATCGTCATTAAGTCCGCTAGCAATGCTCAACTCCTCCTCCTCCTGACGACCATCAGACTGGCGAGCGTCCTCCGACAGTCTGACACCCACCGAGGAAAGGCGCTCATTTTTGCAGACTCTAGCGACCCTTTCCGTAGGGCTTATGCTTTTCGTGGATGCAACGTCAGCGTAGTCATTATTTTCAGCAGCCTCTGTATCAACTCCCCTCAGCGACATGATCTCCCTCTTCAGTACCCTCTTGTGCGGCCCAAAAGCCACACCCAGCAGCTCACAAATCCTCTCAACGCTTAGGTTCAGTAAATCTTTCCCCACAATCTTGTTGCTTACGCACAACGACAATGTTTGGGTCGTCCTTAGGGGAGGAATCGCTCGGAGCCAGCGCAGGACCGAAGATATAGGCCATAGCGACGGGTGGGTCTCGTCTGGAGGGGGGGGACTGCTCTCATTGCTATTAAAGTTATCAAAATCTAAGTCAGTCTCCACGCTATGAACACTGTCCTCTCCGTGAACATTGTCTTCTCTGTGGTCGTAGTTGTCCTCTCTTTGAGATGACTGAATCTTCCTTTCGGGAGGACTAGGGCTCGGCGTCATTGTTCTTCCTCCCGTAGACGACAAGGAAGATGGCCTCGGAATGAAATTCATGGTAAATTGATGAGCACACTCTGGACAGGATAAACTTACAAGTGATGATGAGGTGCTATCTCCACTGCCCCCACTGTTTGAACTTCTGCCTGTGCTCCCAAGATGAGTAAAGTTCTGAATAGCCGCAAAATCACTCGAAGCGTGCACTGAGTGATGGTTTACAGCAAGGCGGCACGCTTTAAGTAGCCGACGAGCATGACCGGGGAGCATCCCTGCAGCATGGAAATCCGCCAACTCTGCATCTTCACAAATGCTCTGAATGTCGTCGAACCCCGCACGAGCGAGGTTATCTCTGTAAGTTTCAGCATACTGCTGAAATCGAAGCTTCTGCATAAACTGGATCACGGAAGATGCGGAAGAGGGGGAGGGTGGGAGTGGTGAAGACATTGTGTGGAGAATTTGGAACTTGGAAGTACCTTGCTGGATAATGAAGTAAAACGGAGATCAAAATCAAGCCAAGGGAGGGCGATGAGAAGATTTCTGAACGAGAAACGAACCAATTATCAGCGAAAAGAATCCTTCTGCTTCTATTTCCCAATATCACTGCTCTGAATCTCTGAACTAAATTTCAATTTTTCTACCAGGTGGTGGTATCGCAGGTTTTTCAACTTAATTGTGGGAGTTTTACTATATATTAATGTACCAACCCATCCGTAAAAGTGATGTTAAAACCAACCGTAAGGAAAGATTTGTCGAAAAATAATGTGTGTGTTTCCCTCACCTTCTCAAGTAAATCGAAAAAAAGCAGGTTGGGTCCCTAAACAAAAAAGTCGCTGCACCTAAAAGTGACCAAAAATCACGTACATGCAGTCAAAAAAGTTCAAAGCACGAATGCAGTCAGCAGAAAAAAAGAAGTAAAGCATATTTTTTGCTAACATGCTCAAAAAAGCAGTTCCATTCCTGTTACTTTTACTTACGACCTAGAACCAAAACATTCCCTTAATTCGCTCAAAAGAATCCCTGCCCATCGCCAAAGGGACTGAAATGGGCCGCCGCAGCTTGCTGCTGAAACGTCTGACCAGTTACGACCTCACCCACAATCTGCCCAGCGATACCCATCATAGCAGCGCGGCCGTTGTTCAGCTCAGCATTCTGCTGGCGCACCTTTTTGTCAGGGTCCTTCTCCCAGTTGTTCAGCTTTCCGAGGCGGATACCGTAGTCACCGTCCAACTTGCTGGCAGGCCACCAAGCGAGCTGCAACATATGTTGGGGTCAGGGTCAGATTGAGTTCAAAAAGTAACAGATCACAACTTCTTTTCCTTTTTTGTGATTTTGGCTGAGCCTTCTGAAATGAAGCGACAAATAAACTCACCTCGACAAGGCCGCAGACGACAAGAATCTGAGCGAGACCGGCCTTGGGAACCTGGAAGAGACCACCGATACCGGTCCCAATATCAGAAAACTTCAAGTTGTTTGAGGGTGACAAGTATCCATCAAAAACCCATCCATTGTTATGGACAATCACTCCAGCCATGGCCATCATAGCAATGCGCCCGTGCTTGCGCTCAACAGCGCGATACCTCTCGAAAGTTGCCTGATCGCTGATGTAGCCGAGGGGATCGAAGAATCCAAGAGGCTGAGTGACACCGACACTCTGGCTCTCCTTGAGGGCACTGGGGGCGGGAGGGGTGGACGGGACTTGAAAGGCCGTAGCGCAGGCAGCGATGGTGGCAAGGAGAACAAGCTTCATCGTAAAACTGCGATAGAAAGTGGGAATACGAGGGGAGGGAGTGTGAGAACAAAGAGAGGCGAGAAACATTCGCTAGCTCACACGTTCACAAGGGTGGATTGTGTGTTGTGTGGACAAAAATAATCAAATTTATTTACACCACGCATCATTTTTTTCGCGGAACGCATCGTTGCAGATATTTCCACGCGCTTTTTACCTTTAATGGAATTTCCGCTCTGGTAAATAATGTCTTTCCGTTTCGTGCAAAAAGTCTCTGCCCTCCTGTCCCCTGATTCAAGTTATCGATTACCAGAGTCTGCAAAAGGAGTCATTACGTCGATCACACACGCGTCCTGAAAAACTGGCGACATGGCAATCGAATCCCGCTACGTTCTTTACTGCCCAAAATGTGGGATGCCTCCAGAGTATTGCAGCTTTGGGCCAGACTACAGCACGCACTGCAAGCCATGGCTGGACAAAAACTACCCTGGCTTTCTTAAAGTGGAAGAGGACGCCACGGCGCCTGCCGTACAAGAGACTGACGAGGCTGTAGGTGAGTATTCTTGTGTTCATGGAATCACTCAATACACAAGCTCTGCAGAAGTTTGTGACGGAGATGTACGTGGATGAGACTCACGCTGGTGGTTTAGGACCTCTGCCACGGCGTCCATTGTTTTTTTCTCTAACTTCTCCTATCTATAATAGCCACCGAGAGCGATGACCAAGCAGTCGTGGAAGATGACAAGAAGACCGCTGTGGCACCACCGCTGACGCCTTGGACAACTCGGGATAGGCTCTTCAATTTCTATAAGAAGCACGTCCCAGCTAAAGTAGAGGGCGATAGCTATGGGGATGTGGACAAGCTTCTGGCTAAGTACGCCGGGAAGGAGGAGAACTTGTTTGTTGCACTTGTGAAAAAGTATGGTGACGAGCCAGGTGAGAGGAAGACGGACGGACGGCATTGAAAAAGGTTTTATTATTGACGAGACTAACACGCATTTTTGCTCTGTAACCCAGTTGACCCTTACATTGTGGCAAAGTATGGCGAAGGGAGTGACAGCGAAGACGAAGATGAGGAGGGTGACAAAGATAAGGTCGTGGTGAAGAAGATGAGCGGGTTGAGAGTTGCTCAGCAGGCAGCCACTGAGAAGGTGGAGGGAGAGGGCGATGCCGCCGATGCTGGGGGCGACGGGGAAGGAGGAAAGAAGAATAAGGCCCGCGGCGTTGCTGCCAAGAGTGTCGTCAAACTCGACACGAGAGTCATCATCAGCAAGAATGCTAGAAACCGCAAAAAGGCTGTCACCCACGTTGTTGGTCTCAATACATTTGACCACCCAAGCATGACCATGAAGGATATGGCCAAGGCATTCGCGAAGAGGTTTGCGGGAAGTAGCAGTGTCAAGGATGAGACTGTAATCATTCAGGGTGATCACGTTGACGAAGTTGCCAAGATGATTGTGGAAAAATTTAAATGCAAGCGTGATTGTGTCTTCATTGACGATGGCAGTAGCATTGTTGGAATATGACAGCGTTGGTTTAGCAAATACAACTTTTTTTCCGAATAAAAATGGGCTACTTATTTACTTAGTGCAAGCAACGATTAGAGGCCCGACGTTATCACCATTCTCTTCGTTATGCTTGACATGTGCAGCATCACAGAGTGGGAAAGTTCCCGACTTCCAGCAACGGCAGTAGACCTTCTTCTCCCCAGAGTTCAGTTTTTCTTGGTTAACTACCTTAGGTGAAGCTAGATCAATCGAGTCATTAATCCGATGGGACGATTCTGCACACACCTGGGAGGAGGTTTTTTGGATTCTGCTGACTCCAAAAGAAGTGATGTGTGTGAACGCAGCAGCCGTGGTGAGGACAAGAAAAAGAATATATAGCTTCATAGTGATGGTTAAGAGATGAGAGTAGAATTTCCTTGATAATGTCGCGATTGTGGTGACAACAACTGGGAATGCCGTCAGTTTCTCAGTCGCTCTCACCCCACAATTGAGCAATAGACCCATGTAAACACAACTCTATGTAATCATCTCTTCGTGCCAACAACCTTGGAAACAGTGAACACACCCGCATCACTAAAATTAGTATCTCGCAAGCAAATTTGTCCACTTGCCAGTGCCTCTTTATTCTGAGACCACCTAAAACTATGGAACTGAACTTGGCAGACCTTCCCGTGAAATGTGCTTCTTCTTCTTTATCCCAAAGCGAAGAAATTCTTCCCTCCCATTCTGGCGTCCTCAACGATGCCCATGCTACCATAATCAAGCTCTCCACATTACCTCCCTACATTTCCATCTGCAAATATACACATGATGACAGCGATGACAGCGATGACAACGACGACAACGACGACAACGACGACGGCAACGATGGCTGCGTTGACAATGAGAACATTCCCGCAGAGCTTTCGATGCGCAACCAAGAATTGCTTGTCCCAGTGCTCTCGAAAACAGCAATGAACACAACGCTGCACTATCGCTTTTTGGGCATGAGTCACTCGAACGTGAGGACAACACAGGATTCTGCATTGCAGTCTTTGGCAGCGAATCTGGGAACAGTAGAGATTCTTTCCCTCTCAATTTTCATCGACTCTAGAGAATCCGAATCCACGGTAGACTTGTCGATAGCGCTCTCTCTCCCCTCCACCTCTCCTACTCGAGACCCTCTTTCATACCAGCGTTTACTTTCTCACGATTCCCCTCCCCAACGACCGATTCTTCCGTCTCATATCCTCCCAACAATTCCTCTAAGCGTCAACAGCATCTACAGACACATCCGTCCCGCCGGAACGTCTTTGGCAGCTTCCGCAATGAGTGTGCGTAATGAGAAGCTTAATTTGAAGAGGCTCAATCTGGCCGTTCTGCCTAGTGTTGTTGTTTTGCTCGTGGCGGACTATTTGCGTTCCAAAGATGTCAGCACGCTCCAAATGGTTTCCTACAATTTTAACGAACGCCTATCTTATCATGTGCCCGCCTTAAAACTCAGACTCTACAAGCACCAGCAGCGATCCCTGAGGTGGATGATCAATCGCGAAAATAGCCTCCAACCGAGTCTCCCGGTCTGCTTCGACCGCTCTACGTTCACAACCAAGGTTCGCGGCGGACTGCTTTGTGACGATCCAGGACTAGGAAAGACCATCACTGTACTCTCTCTTATCTTGAAGACAGCTCATCACACCACCACTCCCGCTGCTTCTATCTCTGCATCCAAAATGACTTCCAAGCTGGATGAGATTTTTCAAACTTACTACAAAGATGACATGGTCGACACGACATCAAGGAGGGCCGAGCTACTTAGCCTCATCAAGGAAATCGCCGGTTTAGATACGACCAATTTGTTCTTCGATCCGATTGTTCCCGGCATCAACGCTCCAGACGACTATTTTCAGGTCATATCGAAACCCACTTGTTTGCGAGCCGTGCAGATAAATGCCAACAAAGATCTATATGACCGCGACTTTACCGCGTTTGAGAGAGACATAATGCTCATATACGACAATAGCCTCCTTTATAACCCTCCGGGCCACTATATTCATGAGGTTGCAAAACAAAACCGTGACAAGGTCCTCGAGCTGATACAAAATTTCAAGACGAAACAGCTCCAGTTCGCTCGCAGGCGGTGCGCAAAGCGGCAAGATCAAAGTCGGACATTGTCGCTTATTCGCGCTCTTGATAAGGAGGAGTTCTTGTCGACTTTACTCAAGTCATCCTCCACCCTAATTGTAGTGCCCCAAAATTTGATCCCGCACTGGCAAGAGCAGTTTTGTCGCAATACAAACTTCCGGTATTTGATACCCGAAAAAGTAAGGAACAAAATAGTGTACGAGCACGTCGAAAGATTCAGGAAGAACCACGAGGTAAAGTTGCGGAACAACATAAGGGAAAAATTGATGTTTCCGTTCATGTTTGTGGATAGAAATGCCTCGATACCGCTTCCACCTGCCAGTTTCTTAAATTTATTCAAGATTGTGGTTACCTCAACGGACCGTCTAAGCAATAGCTGGAAGCAGGGTAACAATACGAACATGACGAAGAAGAACGATAGGGGGCGCCCCAACTACAATTTTGAGGAGCATGTTCCGGGGGGGACTCACAGCCCTTTGTTGGATATTTATTGGTTGAGAGTGGTGGTCGACGAGGGACACTTTTTTGCCAAGACGCACGTCTCTAACAGTATCCAATTCGCTAGCTGGATAAGCGCACGATCTCGTTGGGCTTGCACCGGAACGCCGACTCCGCAGACGAATAGGTCAGCCTTGCCAGCGGTTTTAGGGCTGCTGCATTTTCTTCAGCACGATTTTTTCAGCCGGCTGAATGACAATTTTCAACAGCTGATCAGTAGACCATTCAACAACAACGATATTACGAGTTTTTTCATGCTCAAAAGTCTCCTGTCGTTGCTGATGGTACGTCATACCAAGGCAGAGATCGAGGAGATACCTAAACCAGTTTTTTTGGTCACCAAAACAAAAATGAGCGACGCGGAGATAGATGCTTACAACACCATCGCCACCACCGCGAGAATGAATTTAGTGCTGACAAGTATGGAGGGAAAGACTAGCGGAGAGCAGGATAGTTTGCTGAAGCATTTTCGGGCCGCCAACGAAGTGCTGAGGAACATAAGGTTGGCCTGCTGTGGGGGACAATACATACTCCCGACTCTGAGCAGAAAGTTCTGGGACGAGACAATCGAGTTGCTGAAAGAGCAAAAGGTAGACGAGGATAAGATGGAAAGAGGGGTGAATTTCTTGAGGAGGGTCACGAGTGGGCAGCACAGCGTCTGTGCTATGTGTGGGGTGAAACTGCAGACTCTGATGTTGATGCCCTGCGTCTGCTTAATCTGCACGGATTGCGTCGAGCATGGCGTGGATGGAGTGTGCGGAAATTGTGGGAAAGATTACGACATCGACGAATTCCAGAGGCTGCAGCCCGGGTTTGACCTGAGGCTGCTTTGGTCGGTGGCCGGCAGGGGGGGAGGCAGAAGGGATGTAGTTGATCTGGTTGAAAACAACAACCGTGTTAACGGTGGTGTGCCGCCGACGCCGCAGGGGACACCGACGCCGCAGGGGACACCGACGCCGCAGGGGACACCGACGCCGCAGGGGACACCGACGCCGCAGGGGACGCCGGGGACCCCGGCACCAGCGCCTCCTATACAAACTCCAGGACCAACTCTGAATCCGGCAACTCCACCCCTGGCGAACACTCCCAACACCCCCCAAAACCTACGGATTAGGCACAAACTCGGTGACGGACATATGTGTCAATACAATCCTCTGAATATTTTCGGCGGCAGTGCCAACGGGAACAATGGGAACGTCGACATGAGGTATCGGTGCTCGTTGTGCCTTTGTGAGCATGCCGACTGCGTAATGAACAACGAGGACAGGAGGTGTGAAATATGTGGCAGAGTTGCAGAGGAGTGTGATCCTCGGGAAACAAAAGCGTACTACCTCATCCAAAAGGTGAACAAACTTCACGACGAGGTCCGTACGCGATTGAATGAGAATGCTCATGCTGTTGATCCGGAAAAGGGCCGCCGAAAACATAGGCTAAAAATTCTACTGTTCAGCCAGTTTCCTGAGATCCTCGACACAGTCGGACACAGGTTGCTAATGAAGTTCGGGGGTGGGGTTGTGTCGCTTTTCTGGGGTCGTGACAAAAAATCAGCTCTCAATGACTTCAAAAACAAGGATGATTGTCTGATCATGTTGCTAAAAAAAGACGGATCCCACGGCTTAGACCTCTCTTTCGTAACTCACATATTTTTTTTGGACGAGATATTTGACTTGAGCCTGAAAGAACAAATTGTCGCGAGGGCCTACAGACTTGGCGCGGATCAGAGTGTCAAGTGCGAGCAGCTTATCGCAGAAGGGAGCGTCGAAGAAGAAATCAGGAGGATGAATTTGATGAACTTGGAGGGCGGGGCCGGTGTTGGGGGATCGGAGGGGGTTGTAGAAAAAGGCAGCGCAATAGAGAAGAAAAAAATGGAAGGCAAGGTTTTCACACTGCTCAAGAAAATTCAGATAATAAGGCAGACAAACACCAAGACGATGGTAAATGGTGGTAGTAATGGAAACAGCAATAAAAGTGACGGTGGCAGTAGAGTACGTTTTGCATAAACCGCGTATCTTTCGTTTTGCAACCTTAGCGACTACTTTTAAAGCTCAACTTCTTCTTTCCCTTTTTCCCAACTTAATCGTGAGAATTCCAAAATTCCTTCCTTTGATATTCCTTGGCCCGGCAGAGCTTCGCGATAATCTCGCCAAATTCGTTCACTTTGAAAATTGATAATGGATGGATATCCTGGACAAAGCTTTTCTCCCCCAAAGAAGACATCAATGTCATTGAAGAGAGAATCCATTCTCGCGTAAGTTGTCTTCCCACCTTTATCATTGGTAACAAATTTGTTCTCCGTGGAGATTAGCGAGAAAAGAGGAAGCGCTTTTCTGCTATGGGGGCACTCTGGTGAATACAACAGGACAACGGCGTTATCTTTCCCATTCGTGTGTTCGAGGATAAAGGGGAGGAGCGCCCCAGCGTCAATATCGTGTATACCCGATGCCAGCCCTTCTTCAAGATAATTTGAGTTGATCGGGCTCGTTCTTGGCCGTAGATATTGCCTCGAGGGTGCATCAATATCCCCGAGCTCGCCTTTCTCGCCGATTATCTTCGACAAGACTCGAATCAAACCATCACCATCATCAATTTCATTTTGAGGGATCTCGTATCTCACGTCGCCCAAGTCCCCTTTTGTTTCCAAGTAAATGACGAGGTCTTCGTCCCGGATTCCGATTTCGCCTCCAAGATAATGACGGGCGAATACCCCCTCTCGAGGATAGGTTGACTGAGGAACGATAACAAATTTTGGTGACGACGTACCGTGACGATAGAAATGGTTGGCGGCATTTGTAAAAGCTTTCAGCATTGAGTCGGTTTTGGGTCTGGTGGGGGAAGTTTGAGAGGTAAAGAGGAGGCAATATCGATTAAATTCTCTCCGAAAGAGCGCATACTTGTTCTGTTCCGTCATGATCTCAACTGCAGATGTCAAAAAGGGCAGTGACAATGTATCCAACAATTCAAGGGCATCTTCAACAGAGGATTCAGACCAGTTTGATGGCAGTGCAAGTCGCTGAACTTCAAGTGCGAACGAACTTCTAGCAGCAGCCGAACCTTTTCGAACGACATAGACCTGTGAATCGTGAAGACTTTCGTTGTGAATAGTGAATTTTTTTGAAGTTGGCGAAGATTGCATGATGGCAGGAATTGTTTCTCCATAGGCGTCGATACGGTTCAGAATCTCGGCAAACTTTAGCTCTTGGGGTTGGAAAGTAGCCAAAAGGATTGGTCGGATATCTTCACCATTCTTCGTCCAATCTTCAATGAATCTGGAAAGCTCACTTTGTGATTGGAGCAGAGGTATTGATGATGCTGGAGAAGTTAAAGAGAGCCAAAGGATAACCAGGAGGGGAATCATGTTATGGTTAAGGAAGTTGTTAAGGAAGATGTTAAGGAAGATGTTACTTGTTAAGTAATTAGGCGGACGACGGACGCGAAGAGGAGGAAATGAAACGGCAAAATATCAGGTGCTTATATGTCGAAGAATACGCCGAAATAGTCTCATCTCCCACAGATACCGCGATAATTAGTCCCGCCAGGGCAAAAATAACTAGATAAAAACTTGTACAGGATATAGTAACAGTCAACTCCATCTCCAACCCCAACAACAGCAGCAGCAGAGCAGCAACACCATCAACATGCCTGCCTTCGAGGAGCCTCAAGCACCCCCCGCCCCTTTGGGAACGTCCACGAAGGACAAGCTCAAAGCCGTTATCGGGACATTTGAACAATTTGATACGACCATGAGAATAGGGACAAGGCAACGGAGAGAAAAAGATGAGCATCGTGTGGCAGAGTTGAGGGTGGAGATGGGAGCAATGGAAAAAAGTCTCACTGCCGAGATCAAGCGGCGCGTTGAGATGAACAAATCCATCCAAGCGTGGTGTGAACAAGAGATTGTTCAGCTTCAGGAAAAGTTTGAGAAAGCCATTGATATTCGGACAGTTGAAATAAGTGAGCGGCTTGAGATTTTGTCTGATAGAATCACTGATCTGAACGAACGATTCGAAGAAGAGAAGATCCGCATCCCAGCTGACATTGAGCGGAGAGGGAGAGAGCTTGCACAGATGCTGCACGAGTTCCAGCAGGAGTTCAATGTTGAAAAGAGTGATCGGTTAGTGAGGGAGGCCAGAATTGAGAAGCAGCTCGATGACCATGAACACGAGGTGTCTGCCCAGTTCGAGGCGGAACGCACTGAGAGGGAGAGCGTTTACACGGATTTACAACGAATCATCGAAACGAACGAGAAATCGCGGATCAAGGCTGATGGAAAGTTCCAAAATGTAATCAAGGAGGAGATCCAGTCTCTGCACAATCAGATCAAGATCGAATCGCAAGTTAGAGAGCGGGAAGACGACGAAATTGTCGAGGCTCTTAACAGATATACCGCAAAACTTCAAAGTTCACTCACCATCATTAACAGTACAGACACATGATGATTTCATGCTGCTGCTGATGCTGATGATGATGATCATAAGATGATGATCTGCATGTGCCCTTCTTGTTAGACTGTGTAATATGCCAACCAAAGTGAGATAGATTGCTGGGAAATAATTCTCTCTATTATCTACTCTTTTAGTATCTACTCTTCTAGTATCTACTCTTCTAGTAAATTTTAATTACCGGGCGTGCGTGCTCGAGTTCTAAATACTACCTTTGGCGAGGGTTAGGATTAGGGTAATTGCAACCGAGGCACTCGTTTGTGTCAACATCTCTCCCCCCACAACAAGGTTGTAGTTCAGGATCCAACGGACGATCATCGCTTCTGAGCTGCGTAGGGCCCGGAACGAGAGTCTTCTTATGGTTAGAAACGTCATCAAGGATCAATTTCATTGCCTCGGCAGCCTCGTCACTCAAACTGACATTATCAGCATTTAACATCCATCGCTCTGCAGCATCCGTTTCCACGTTGAATAACATGGGTGGATCCAATTCAAGGACATGATCTCCGTGGCAATCCCAAGTCTCAAAATATTCTTGAACCGGAATACCTTGAGTGCACTGGGGTTCGGACAGCACTTGATTGTCAGGAAGCTTCTCCTCGAAAAATTTGACTTTAAAAGGTCCTCGCCTCGCCGCCATTAACACATCGGCACAATAGTGGAAGAGAGTTCTGGCAGAAATATTCTTGTTTTGAAGGAGCGGGAGGAGCGAGACACCATCGTACAGTCTGTCGTCTTTAGAATAACTTAGTGAATTAGGCGGCGAAGTCACTTCGTCGATCGTCTTGAAGAGGTCCATACTTGTGACAGGAACGTCGCTGACAATGCCCCCCCCATTGAGCTTCGTCATTTTAGGCCAAGAAATGATCCCTGGAACCCTCAGACCACCCTCCCAGCTAGAGTACCCTTTCCCTCCTCGGAAAGGACCGGCGCGACCACCCTCGAGGCAGAGCTCAATATGAGGGCCATGATCGCTAAGGATAGGAATAGGAAGAGAAAGTAGAGTAGAGAGGAAGGTAAAAGGGTGGGTTAGGATTATCTGCAAAAGTATGTTCGGTAAATAATATTATCGGCGAAATACAGGCGAAATAAATTACACCGGGTTCCCCCCCCCCTGCCCTTTCTTCTCACCTTGTGAAGACAACCATGGTGTCATCCAGAATGCCGGCAGTTCTCAAAGATTGCAAAATCTGGCCAGCAGCCCAGTCCATCTCCCTCACGCCATCACCATAGACTCCGTTCTTCGAAGTACCATTGAATGCGGGGCTCGAGAACATGCTGACATGCATTTGAGCAAAACCAAAAAAGAGGAGAAAAGGGTCTTCTGAAGAGGCTGAGTTTTTAATGAATGCTGTGGCGTCGGCGGCAAAGGCAGCGGTGAGGTTAGAGTGATCGATAGGCTGCTGAATTAACTCGTCCCCGGAGTAGAGCAGGCATTGCTCCACGGAAGGGGCAGGCTTGTGATTGGTTGTCTCATCACAGTCCCAGTGGTTGGTGAAGGGAAGGTTGAGACCGACATAGTCGTAGCCGTGCCTGGAAGGGAGGTGTTCCCCGTTGACGACCTTTCCATTATATTTTCCGTTGATACCGCCATGCCACTTCCCCACAAATCCAGTTTTGTAACCCCGCTCCTTGACTAAATCCGCAATGGACGTTTCATTTTTGGGAAGGCCACCAGAGTCAATCACAGACAGGACTCGATTTTCCTCGCCGCTGCCGTCGCCCGCCGGCGGCGGATACTCCGGAATCATGCCTGTTCGAATTGGCAGTCGCCCGGTTTGTAGAGCAGCTCGACTAGGTGTGCAGACACTCTCGGGCGCAAGCCAAGAAGTGAACCGAACCCCATCAAGAGCGAGTTGGTCCAAGTGTCCAAACTCCTGTGATGGAGAACCGTAAACAGCAAGGTCCGAGTACCCAAAATCATCTGCAAGGAGGATTACAATATTTGTTGACCTTTTGGCGGTTGATACAGAGAGGAGAAGAAACAAATGTGTGATGATTGTTCGCATCATTTTTAAAGGAAGTTATCGATGGCGGAAGTAAACTTTCTTAGGCCACTTTTAGAGCAGAAAATGTTTATTCCAAGAGAGCAAAGAGAGAAGATAGTTATCGACGGCGGAAGGAGAAACTTTGGCCACTTTTAGCAGAAATGGTCGCCGGCAAGAACCATTTGTTTCTCTTTGCCATCGAAAGTTTGTTCCGATTGAAAAATCGCTTAAAGGCTCCTTTAGAGGAATTATACATTGAAAAATCTCCCCTATATACCTCTAACATTTTGCGAGAAGCAGATTTTATCAAGTAATTACAAAATATCGTCAGTAAAATCCCCAAAACCCTGCGCCGCACCCATGGTGACCTTCCTGGATGATTCCCTCTCAACCCACGAGAAGTTTGCACAGTTTGCTCTTCCACCTCCCAACAAGAAAGACCCTCACCGTGTCCGCCTTTCAGCCGTCTCTTCCGCCCTGGCGGAACAGCTCAGGCAAGAGCAATCCACTGGCGACCGCACCCCAACAGGGAGTGAGTACTTTGCAGTGACTCTGACTGCTCTTCAGTCCCCAACCTCGGCGTCCTACACCCTCGAGCTCCTCAAACTATTCTCACTGGCAATACCCGAGACCTCCCCTGGGATTCTAACCTCGAAGGAGTCTGAGCTGAACAAAGTGCTCTCCAGGTTAATTATTTCTGCTGGTGTCGGGAGTGATGGTGGTAAGGGCGACGACGGGGCCCCGGCTGTCACACGCGCCGCTCTCTCTGTTGTTGCCGAGTATTTTTTCCGCCTTCCATCGACTAAGAGCACTTTTGCCCGTCCCTCAACCCTCAAGATTTTCCATCTTTTCCTCTCTGCCTTCTCTTCCTCCTCCGCCAAGATCCGCAAGCATTCCCACTCCTTGACGTCTCAGGTCTTGCGACACCACAAGTCAAATGGTTGCTACTCTCTGTCAGAACATGTATCCACCTTTGCGGCGAGTGTCCTCTCCAAAACGACGGCGAACGATACCACCGACACTCTGCACCTGATGAACTTTCTCCGTTTGAGTGCTGAGGACTGCTACAACGCCTCTTCAGTGGCCGAGATTGGTACCCAGCTGCTTGGGCTCATCAAACTGCAGAATCAGGTGTTGACGGACCACGCGTTGGCTACTTTGTTGGCCTTGACCACGGACTCGGAAGCGGGGGAATCTTCGATGGGAGAGGGCACCTCGGCAGAGGGCACCTCGACGAAAACGTCCGCAGCCGCGCTGCAGCAATTTCTCACTGGCTCGCTTGCCGCGTTGCTTACCTCGGGCCCCACGCTAATCAAGAAGGAGTCATCATCTAGCTCTACGAACTACATCCGTCTCCTCGTCGTTACGACCCATCTGCTGTTGCAGTCATCCCCACAGACTGTGGCCAAGCTGCTCCCGACTATCGTCGACGTCATCACGCAGACCATGTCACACCCCGACGGGCAAGTTGCCAGCTCTTCAGGAGCGGAGCTCACAAAATTGCTGAGACAGAATCTCCCCACTCTGTGCCTTGGTGGCAGCCATAGCACTGGCATCTCCGCTACCATTCGAAACCTCGACAAACTCTTGGGGTACAAGTATCAGAGCGTTTACTCCTCCGTTCTCCCCGTCCTCTCTGCGCTATTCTCCCTCCCCATTTCTGTCTCAATATTTGAGGATACACTGAAGAAATTGGTGGACCTCCGCGTGACCCTCAGTGTCGGTGGTAGCAGCAAGAAGTCCAGTGGCAGCGGCAATAGCAAACTTCTACCCCCTATCGACAGCTGCATCGCGTCCTGCGTTGAATCGCTAGGAATCGAGCAGTTTCTCGCGATAGTGCCCTTGTCAATTCCTGCCAGTCCGAGCAGAGGACAAAATGCTCCTCCCATACCGACCGAGAGGGCGTGGTTGTTGCCCCTTTTGAAGACATCCACCCCGAATTTCGACGTCGGCGGCAACGATGACTATGGCAACTTGAACGGCAACAACAAGGCGAGCTCAAACGCAAGCGCGAACACCCCGCCACCCTCCCTTGCATACTTTCACAACAACATCCTCCCCCTCGCCCGGTCGACCGACGCGTACTCCGCCCTGCCTTCCCTCACCCCCCTCGAGTCCTCTCTGGAGAAGGGCAAAGTCTTGGACCTTTGGTCCCTCTTCCCAACCTTCTGTCGATCACCCAGTGATCTTCCTCACTTAGAAAAGATAGTTCCCTTGCTTGTTAGGGGACTGAACGATAAAAGGTACCCGGGATTGTTGCCCGTAATATGCCAGGGGTTGGTCTTGTTAGTGGGTACGTCGACGACATCTTCGGCGGATTCATCGACGACATCGACGGCGGATTCATCGACGGCGGAAACGCTTCCCTTAGTTTCTCCACTCCTCCTCCCAGCTCTCTTTACCCTCTCAAATACCTCGAACGCCTCGACCTCCCCTACAAACGCCAGCCTCATCAACCGTACGATTTCCACTTGGGCAACCGTCTCGCCAAAGTCCCTCCTCTCGACCCTCTTCAAAAAGCTCATGACGAAGCTCCTGGCCTCCATGGCATCACCGACCCCAACGTCAAACGAGGCACCGAAGGAGGCATCCGCCACTGCCAATACACAACAGCAGATATCCACGCTGCTATCGCTATCTTTGTCTCTCTTGCCGGTGCTACCCGATTCATCTGTATCATTGCTGTACCGCGCAGTGAAGACATTGGTTCGCAGCGGTGGCAGCGGTAGTACAGGCAAGCAATCCGAAGGCGATAGATCAGTTCAGAAGAGGGGCTACGTGGTCCTCGAAGGCATTCTATCTCGCGATGTTCCGGCTGGCTGTCCCGTCGTTGGCGGTGATAAAGGGAGGAAAGAATTGGCGGAACTGCTCATATCAACGCTCCTCACTTGCCACGTATCTTGCCGCAACGCCCGCCTCAGGTGCCTGTCAAAAATTTTCGACCCTTCGGTAAAAATCACAAAAGAACTTACATCCTTGCTCCCCCAGATCTTGCCTGAAATAATCCTCTGTCTCAAAGACGCTAATGCCACCACTCGGCAGACAGCATACGACCTTCTCGTTGCCCTCTCCACTGCCGTGCCAATCATGGACTACTACCAGACGCTGCTGGCGGGATATGCAGCGGACACGCCGCACATGAGGTCAGCTGCGGTCATGGCGATATCAAGAATCGTGTTTGAGTACAGGACTGCCGCCAACGACAATGCCATGGAGGGGCAGCTCAGCGATGATGATGATGACGAGGACGACCAAGACCACGGTAACGACAGACAGGCCGCGACCAGGTCCATTCTTCCCGATCTCCTTCGCACGACCCTTCTCCTCTTTCGGGAGAATTCGCGCGAGGTGGTGAAGAGCGTGGTTTGTTTCGTCAGGGTCTGCGTTGCGGCAATGAATTCTGACCAACTCGAGGATCTTCTCGAGGATGTTGTCCAAGGGCTGTTGAAGTGGAATTCCGGAAAGGATAGGTTTAGGAGTAAGATCAAGATCATACTCAAGAAGCTCGTAAGGCTGTACGGCTGGGAAAGGGTGAATGAGTGCGTCCCTGAGGGAGACGAACGGCTGATCAGGCACATTAGGAAGGTGGGAGAGAGGGAGATGAGGAGGAGGGAGAGAGAAAAGTCGACTCAGAGCGACAATAATAATAACCGTCGTAGCAAGAGCAACAACGACTTCGATGGTATGTTCGAATCTGACGAGGACGATTCCGACGACGGTAGAACTCTTGTATCCGGCATGACCGGCATGACCGGTCTTACCAAGAGGAGTGGGATGACGAAAGCGTCGGCATCTGTGCGTTCTTTCGCTACCAAGAACAGCGCAAAGAGTAGCAGCAACGCTCAGGGGGGAGGGGGTAAAAACACCAAAGTACAAATTAAAAGCGATGCACTCGACCTACTCGACGAGGCCACCATGGCAAGTTCTGTTCGGTATACAAGACGCGGGGGAGATGACGACAACTACAACGACGACTTCGGCGATGACGACGATGATGGCGACGATGATGATGTTATGGAGTTTGATGGCGGGGGGAGACTCGTCGTTGACGACGATCTTGGGAAAGGGGGGGGGGGAAGCAAAAGGGGAGACGTCGCCGGGGGGAGTGGGCGCACGAAGGACGATAGTGACGATGGCGACGAAGATGACGACGACAACCGACGGTCCAGGCCCATGAAGTACGAGATGGAGAAGAGGAAACAGGAAGAGGCCGGATCCGCAAAGCGCCGGAAGTTAGCTGCATCCCGTCCAGGGGCCTCTTATAAATCTTCAAAGGCTGGCGGTGACGTCGTCAAGAAAGGCCACACCCACCAGCCTTACGCTTACATTCCTTTGGACGGAAGGAGTTACACCAAAAAGAACAGAAGGGATGCGGTCGAAGGGTTCCAAGGAGTCGTTGGGGGGGG
>Ga0115557_1000490_pt1 | contig 27404 bp, 17 predicted proteins | sample COGITO_mtgs_1104_FD_87280 | JGI IMG/M metagenome (GOLD analysis project Ga0115557, IMG submission 87280) | Pelagic marine microbial communities from North Sea - COGITO_mtgs_110421 | ecosystem: Environmental > Aquatic > Marine > Epipelagic | place: Germany:Helgoland, sampling site Kabeltonne...
CCCCCGAATTAGCCCGATATTAAACTCACATGTGACAAGAAGAAACGACTACTACCACCCCTCACCATGATTCTAAGTTGTCTTCCTCTTTTGGTTCTTTTCTTCTCCACTGCTGGCAGCAATTCAAGTTACATAGCAGGTGCCTCAAATTCGTACAACTCACTTGTTGTATCTGCTTTGACGACAACAGACTTGAGCGAATCTACAAAACAATTGATTGATATCGAAAAGTACCACAAGGCTTCTGTAATGGATGACTTCGTTGTTCTGCAAAGAATAGCTTCAAGCTATTTGGAGATGAGCAAGAGGTTTATCAGCAATGGAATGGACGATATCGCCGAGAAAATACTTGAGAGTACTGTCGACTATTTCCGTAGGGGCGAGGTTGCTTTCGAGCGGAGACAACAAGAGGCAACTGTAGATGTAATCGCAAAAGCAATTGAGGTGAACACAAACGGAGATTACCCACAGGAATCATTCAAACAGTCTCGCCCTAATATTCTACGTCAATGGGGCGACGCGCTTTCGCTCCTAACGCTCGAATCAGAAGCACGAATAGTCTTTCAAAAGGGCGTCGAAGAAGGTTTTTGGAAGAATTGGATGTGCAGAAGTTCTGACGTTGAAGGCGGGCCCGACAGGGTTACATCCCCGGAGGACATGTACGTTTTCAGCGATTCTTATGACATACCATTTATAAATATAACCGACTTGGAGAGAGCGATTTCAGACGCGATTTCGGACGGCTTGAAAGAGGAAATAAGCTCAGGTCTCAAGAGTAGAGGAATTTCTAGTGCTGATGGCTGGGTCCAATTGCAGAACGGTCTGACTAAGAATAGTGACGACTGGCACCAACTTCCCCTCGTTGTTGATGGAGTCCTAAAAACAAAACACTGCTTAGCTATGCCCAAGCTCTGCAAACTGTTAACCACCTTCACAAGAAGAGCCGGCAGCTTATCGAAAGTAGGGCAGGTAAAGCTGAGCGCCATGAGAGGAACTGTTGTGAATACACACGCTGGACCGACAAATAATAGACTTCGAATGCACTGTACGATCAGCAACCCATTTGACCGCAAGAGATCTTTCATGACTGTTGGCACTGAGAAGGTCCATTGGGAGGAAGAGGCATCGTGCATTGTCTTCGATGAGTCGTGTCAGCATAATGTGAGAATCGTTCACGAGGATGACGAGGATACTGATACACTGAGGATCATCTTGATATGGGATTTGCCGAATCCATTTCTCTGGCCCTTTGAGCGCTTTCTGGATGCTGTGGGAGGGGAGATTGGAGACAGACATTCATTGGATTCAGCCCTTCGAGAGGAATATTTACGATTTCACAAAGTAATAAATGCGAAAAAGAACGCTACTCTTTCGTAAAAATTGGGACTGGGTCCAATAGGCTAAACGTACAGAATACCTTTTTTCTAGTGCATCTCATGATCAAGATCGTTACGTTGCCTCCCAAATATAGCAAAATCACCGTAGCTTATCTGCCCGAGAGAAATAAAAACGCACCTGAGTCGAAGCCCCATAGAGCTAGGATGGGTAGTTTTCGTTGACAATGTTGTTGGCGGTACTTTCACTACTATTGCCTGCAACGACTCAATTGCGGACGGAAGTTCAACGTCAGCACAATTTTCATTGCACAATCATTATGAGTGAGGCTTCAGTTGTATATTCGTCTTCCACCCACACCCTCTCAACCAGGAAAAGGACAAAGATATCCAAAACCTTTGTTAGAACCAAAACAACACTCCCATCTAGGTGCTGATCATCAGTGTGTGTGAGGTATCGGGTGAGAACTGGATATATGCCCCAGACGAAGTGCAAGGAGCAGGGCAGAGGGCACAAATTTGTAAGTCATGTAATTAACCACGACGTTCCTCCATTTGACATGTACTCCCTGGCGATTGTTGTTGAGAGAACGGAGGTAGTTTTTTTGTAAGATAATGACATCATCATGACATCATGTACATACATAATAATGGGAAGAAGTAATGAACCAAAGAAAGCTCACTTTACCTTGCCCCCATTTCCCCACTAATTACAGAAATGACTTCGCATACTCTAATACTATTCTTTTGTCTCTTAGGAAAAATTACTGCGTTGAGGAGGAACAAAAACAACTCCCCTCACTTCCTCAAATCAACTTCTTCGAAATCCGAAACTTCGGCCTCCCCAATGACTTACCAACAGATTACGAACCACTTTGACAGAGGCGACTCGTCGACATTCAACCAGAGATACTGGGTAGACGATTCTTCATTCGATTCTTCTTGCTCAGAAAAACCCACTGGATGTGCTGTTTTTGTAATGCTTGGGGGAGAGGGAGAGGCCAACCCACCTGGTGGGCATATGATGGACCTCGCTCAGGAATTCGGAGCTCTGGGGGTATCGGTCGAACATAGATTCTTTGGGGAGAGCATCATCCCTAACAATGAACCCGGGGGGAATTTCACCAACGATCACCTGAGGTTGCTTACAGTAAACCAGGCGTTGGCGGATTTCGCTATGTTTTTGGGGACGTTCATCGACAGTAATCCTGAAATTTCTCTGCCAGAGAAACGGACTAAATACTACACATTCGGCGGGAGTTACTCGGGAGAACTCGCTAGCTGGATGAGAATAAAATACCCCCATCTTGTTGCAGGGGCTGTTGCGAGTAGCGCGCCAGTAAAAGCGGAAACTGATTACTACGGCTATGACCCTATCGTGATTAAAGCATTGAGAGATGACCGCGTCGGGGGGAGCGAAGAATGCGGCGACAGTGTCGTGAATGCATTCCAGGACTTGGCTGCCAGGTTGTCTAATGATGTTGAATCTGTGCTTTCAGACTTCCACATCTGTCAGGGAGACGACCTCAGCACAGACATGGATAGGCGTGAGCTTCTAGACTTTGTCTCCGACGATTTTATGGCCGTTGTACAGTATAACAACGTAAACGATGAAACAAAAAACATCGGGCTAAGCTGTGGGGCGATGCTCAACAAAACAGTAGGCAAAACACCTTATGAACGCCTTGTATCAATGACTGTGAAGCGCCTTGCTCCGGGAGAGTGTCTCGGGGCAAATTATACCGATGCTGTGAGAGTTCAGTGCGACGGTACGTACGCTGAGAGGGCATGGCTGTGGCAAATGTGCGCAGACGGTAGTGGGCACGACCAAACATGCCGAAAGGTCGAGGGCTGTCCCTTCATTGAGGAGTATGCCACCTTCGGACAGTTCAGAGAATTTTGTAAAGATTGTTTTGGCGTTAGTGGTGAGGAGATGGATCTGGCCTCCTTGACGACCTCCATCAATTTTGGCGATAACTCAACGCTTGGTGGAAGCAACATTATCTATGTCAATGGTGACAATGACCCCTTCAGCTGGGGGGGCGTCAACAGCAATTCAAGTGAGGCATTGAGCAGGGAAGTATACGCATTTGTTGTAGATGCAGGCAGCCACTGCCAGGATATGAACCATGTGGGCGACAACGACAGTGAAAGCATGCGAATGGTCAAGGAAGGAAAAAAAGAAGTTCTAAAGGGTTGGATCAATGGTGTGGTGCTGGATTGACTTGAAGGCGGCTTAATGAAACGAAAACTGAACGACGTCTGCCTCAATGACGTCTGGATCAATGGTGTGGTGCTGGATTGACTTGAAGGCGGTTTAATGAAACGAAAACTGAATGACGTCTGCCTTCTTTCTCCCAAATTTCCTCGTTCTTTTCACTATCTTCCTTACTGTGCACAAATCCCCCGCCTGTCCTTTCCCAGACCACAAGAGCAGCTCAACCGTAAACATTCTTCCTCTCCCACTTTCTCTGCACTCTCTCCAGCCTCTTCCGAACCCTAGCCTGCGTAACCCTCCTCTTTCTCTCCTCCTGGGTGCTCTCAAAGTAACGACGGTGCCGCAACTCCATCAAATGACCAGATTTGGACACCTCGCGCTTGAAACGACGCAAATAAGACTCAGGCGATTCGCCGTCACCTGTACGAGAGTGTTAGTCGGGGTGGGTGATTTGTCAGGGGCTGACAGAGGATAGAGCAAAGCGCCCCTGTTAAAACAGAGGCTGACACAGAACGGGGAGTAAATAAGACTTGATACACTCACCAACGTCAATCTTCACACCGGTCAACTGCGTCGAAAAGGGCGCAGGAGAAGCAAGGGAAGGGAACATGAAGGCCATGGAGAGGCAGGGGAGAAGAGCAAAGAGGATAGCTGATGCGAGCTGCATTATGACACTAAATGGTGCAGTTTTTATTTCCTTTTCGTCTCAGAGATCACCTTAACACAATAAAACAAACGACGGCTGTGGTCAAAACAAGCGAAAACGTTTGTTTTCTTTGCAAAAATGCGATCTGTCACTCACTCTTTCAATCTGATCAACAATCACGAAAACCAATTTATTACAGCCCCACGCGATGGACGATGAAGATGGCTCCGCCAAATAGCATTCCTAAGCAAAATTTAGCGCAGTAATACAATTTTTTTATCTAACACAAATAGTCTTGCATGCATGCCTATACCCCTTTTCTCAATCTTTTCAGCTCTTCTCTCTGGGCCTCTACCGTGTTTTCTGCCATCCCTACCGCAAGTTCTGATTCGAGGACGTTGTATCGGAGCTGATATTCCCCCTCTTCAACCTGGTTCGCTCTCTCTTCGACAATTTTGGCACGCCTCTTGGATGCTTCCTCCCTTTCAGATGCGTCCTTGAGTCTTTCTTCTGCCTTGCTAAATTTTTCTCTTGCTGCCCGTTTTAACTCTGTGGATGCTTTCTCAGCCTCCTCAGCTGCTGTGAGCTTCGCCATCAAAGAACTTTGGAGCTCGCTTGCTCTGCTTTGTTCGTTGGCGAGCTTTAATTTGCTCGCTTGGACGAACTCTTTCTGCTTTTGGAGGGCTCCCTCCCTTTCCGCAAGCCTTTTGCTTAGAATTTCAGCGGCATGCTGCTGCTCTTGAACCTTCGACTTCTGTAAGGAAATCTGCGTTGACGTATTCTCCACTCGTTCGCTCTCTTTGGAAACACGCTTCTTTAACTCCAAGACGAACTCTCTCTCCCCTGCCAGCCTCTCTCTCTCTCGCTCCAGCTCCCTCTCCCCCATTTCGATCTCACGCCTGTAATTTTCAACCTCAGAACGCTCAAATTCCAATTCTTGCAGTTGTAAATTGTATCGCTGTTCCAAGTTTGCGACCTCGACACTTTTCATGTTTAGTGTGTCTCGAGCAGCCTCGACGCTCTTTTGTGTGTTCTTCACAGCTTCTACTACCCCCCGCTCGCGCTCCTCTACACTCTGCTCAAACTCTATTGCGGCAGCTTCCCGTTCGAACATCACTTCTTCTTTCCGTCTGATCTCAATTTCCAGTTGCTCCACAGCTCTAAAACGAGTCTCCATCAGAGCATCTTTCTCCTTAAACTCGCTGACAATGCGATCGCAGTTCATCTGTTCCTCTCTCAGGACAGACTCACTTTCCTCAAATTCGGCAACCCGAAGCTGCAGCAAGTCCTGCTCTCGCTGGAAATCAGCCTGCTTCTTAGTGAGCTCATTCTCAGAGATCTTCAAGCGACCCTCCTTTGCCGTCAGACGCTTTTCCATATCTTTCAATTCCAAAAGCGATGCCTTGTGTTCTGCCTCCTTTTTCTCAGAGGCACGTTCCTGCTTTCTCAAACCGTCTATTCGCTTCTCAACATCAGCCGCCTTCTTTTCCGCCGATTCCGTCGCCGAACTGATCCTCTCCTCGGCAGTTTTCACTGCAGTCTCTCTCGTCATCAAATTGCTCATCGAATTTTCGAACCCCAACTTGCCCTCCTCCAGTATCTTCTGCTCGTCTTCGATCTCCTTTCTTCTTCGTTCGCAGTCGTTCTTCGTCTCGGCTGCGATTCTGTCAATTTCACTTTTCTCTGCGTTAATCTTCATCCGATTTGTCTCTATAATCGCAAAGCCTTCTTCCAGGGCACTCTTTGCACTGACTTCCCTCTCGACGGTTTCCTTCAACAGTGCATGCTTGTACCAGCAGAAAAAAACACGACGAAGGGGACGTGCATAGGTCATCTCAGACCATTGTGCAAACAAACTCCTTACGCCTGCAACTTTCCCGAGCTCGACTAGCGAGCCGCCAAGCTCAACCTTGGCCGCCCCTTCCTCGACAAGGCGCTTCCCCTCGATGTTAGCAGCTATGAAGATAACCTTGCTCTTCCAACGCATCCAAGTCTCGCTAATGAGCTCCCTCCGCAGCTTCCAGTACCCGAAAACAATTGGAAGAACCCCTCTGACACACAGCTTAATTGCCAGCCTCGATTTTTCCAAATTTATCACATTCTGTTCCCGCACGCTTAGGTCCGCTTCCATAACTTTCGCGTTTGCCTCTCTATCTCTCAGCGATTCAATCATCCCATTGTCGTCCGAAAGTTGCTTTCTTGCAGCTGCCACCTCAATTTCGACTTGATCCTTCCCAACCTTTAAATCCCGGAGCTTGTCAACCAACTCCGAAAGTTCTTTTTTTCCGTCACTCACTTTTCCGTTGATCGATTTCATCATTTCGTTGAGCGCCTCTATTTCGCTCGCCTTGCGTTCCCTCTCCGCAATTTGCTCTTGTTCCCGCCTAATGCGCAAGGTAGAATCATTGAGATTGGACTCTCTCATCCTTAGTTGTCTTTCCCATTGTTCCAACTCCCCCTTGGTATTACTCAACTCAAGGACGGATTGTCCCAGCTCATTCTCGGCACTCTCTAGGACAATCTCTCGTTCGCTATTAGTATTGGACTTGATCTCCATCTCGGCCAGCTTGTTCTCTAAGTCAAAGCATCGCTTTCGCTCCGCCGCGAGTTCGTTCTCTGCTCGGACACGACGCTCCAGCAAATCCTCCTTGGTCTTTGCCAGAGAATTTTTTTCTCGATCAATATTTGCCCGCTCCCTTACCCGCTCTTCGTTCAAGATCGATTCCTCCAATTTGATTCGGCTAAACTCTTCCACAAGGCGGATCTTCTCTTCGCTAATCTCATCGGCGAGCTTAACCTTCTCCTCCTTGAGCTTGGTGACAACCGCCTCTTTTTCGTCGTTCGCTCTTTCAGCCGCCTCAAAGGCTTTCATTCTCTCCGCCTCAAGCTCCTCTTGAAGCGATTCCATACCTGCTTGGAGGGTATTCACGCGACTTTGCGCCTCTCGTCGAACCCTTTCCATTTCCTGCCGCGTCACCGCTTCGTTGGCTCCTTTCTCAGAATTAATTTTGCGGACAGCCTCATCAAGTTCATCCTTCAGCCTATTGTTCGTGGTCATCAAACGGTCGAGTTTGGCCCGCTCCTCGCTTTGTTTCCTATTTACTTCGTCAATTTCCTTGGCTCGACGAGTCAGTTGGTCTTTCATCGAGGTGAGTTCCTCCTCCTTTTTCTTGTTCTCCTTCACGACCCTTACAAGTTCGAGCTTTTCTTGGCGGGCACTTTCAAGTTCTGACGTGGCATCTCTCCTCATTTTGGCGGTTTCTTCCTCAATTCGTGCGACGACGTCCTTCCGTCGCACGACCTCTGCATCAATCTCTTTGGCCTCTGCCTTTGCCTCCGCGACTGCACTCTGGACTGTCTCTCTCATCAGCGACAATTTTTGCTCGCTATCCGCCCTGTATCGGTCCACCTCATTAATAATTTGCTGCCTTTCCACCACGATTTTTAGTTCTAAGTCCTTCTTCTCATCCCTCAGGTCCCTCTTTTCCCCCTCGAGTTGCGACCTCAGGCCAGAAATTCTTTGAGCTTCTTGCGATAGTGTCGTCCTCTCTAAATTCATCGCTTCATCAAATTTTCGGCGAATCGATTCCCTTTCCGAAGTCATATCTCTGGACGCTTTATCTGCCTCAGCAAGTAATCTGGCATGCTGTTGTTTGATCGCCTCGAATTTTTGTTTCTCAGCCGCCGCTTCCTCCGACGTGCGGTGGAGATCGCGGGATACGCTGGAGAGATCGGACGAAAGGCGGGACAGTTCGTCTTCTTTCGCCGCGATTGTCGCTTGCTTTTGCAGGGCGCATTTGTTCAGTTCCTCCTCAGCTTTCGACAATTTCTTTCTCTCCTCTTCGATATTTCCGCGAAGCGTCGCCAGACTGTGTTCTTCTGACGTCTTCTTCTCTTGAGCCTCGGCTGAGAATCTAGCCATATCCTCTTTCATCTTCTTGTACTCCGAGATCGTCATATCTCTCTCGTCGACAATCGCTTGCAACTCCTCGCGATGGGAATGGAGGAGGTCCTCACTCTCCTTCACCTCGTTTTGGATCCGCGACTCTTGCAATTTTAGGGACGACTCTGCGGCCGATAGACGGGCAATCTCAAATGCCGCAGATTGGCGAGCTTTTTCCGCGTCGGATTTCAGTGCCTCGAGAGCCCTGATATTGACGGCTTGCTTCTCCTCTGACTCCTTCTCTAATTTTTCCAGGTGAGCAACCGTGTTTTCTCTCTCCACCACTCTCTTCTCCCGCAAATCAATTTGTGCTTTCTGTTCACGAAGAGACGACGAAAGAATCTCGCATTCACTTTTTTTGCCTCCAATTTCGATGTCTTGTTTTTGGAGAGTAGCCATCCTTTCGTTTAGCACCTTTGTCGCCATTTTGAGTTCCTTTTCTTCCGCATCAACCTTGTTTTGACTGGCGGACAAACGGTCGATCAATTCTTTTCTATCCTCTTCGAGCCTACGACTATCACCTTCAAGGCGCAGTGAAAGGGCGTCCACTTCTCTCTCTTTCTCTGCAAAGGAAACCGACTTCTCACGGAGCGCCACAGTCGCGGTCTCGAGATCGGCGAATTTCGACCTGTAAGATTCTTCGGACAACAAGCGACGTTGTTCCATATCATCCTCCGCAGAGAAGAGCTCCTCCTCTCTACGACGGATTTCGCTTTCCTTCGCATTCAAGTCATCCAGTCGGCTTTGAATGTCCTCCTGCTCGCGGATGATCTCGCGTCGGGACTCTGCAGCGTTATTTTCGGCGACTAAGGCGCGTTGCTCCACCTCAGAGGCTTTTCTTACTCGAGCGTCGACATCAGCTTTCTCTCTATTGATAGCTTCCTCCTCCTCAGCGGTTCGCAACTCAAAATCCTTTTGTTTTCTCTCCAGCTCGTTGGCACGCTTGATACACGAGGAAACATCCAACTCGAGTTTTTTTTCCATGGAACTGAGCGCTTTTTCCCGACCCTCGACATCGGCTTCCCTCTCCATCAACCGGCCCTCGAATGCGACCAATTCATTCTGTCGGCTTTCGATCTTGTCGAAGAATTCCATATTCTTTCTATTTTTCTCCTCTGACTCCTCGCGGAAACGAGATTCTTCAGCACTGAGCTTAGCTTTGTCTGACTCAAGGGAAACGCGGAGGGACTCGAGTTCGTCTCTTTGTTTCAGCACGTCCTTTTCCAACGATTGAACAGACGAAAAGGCGACTTTGCATTTTTCTTGCATCCGAGCAATTTCATCAGTCTTTGCGGACTGCTCAGTTTTCATTTGTGCGGATTCTTTTTCGGCTGCCTGCTGTATTACCTTAAAAGATTCCTCTCCCCGAGCGAGGTCCCTTTCTCTCCCTGTGAGAGCAGACTCTCTCGCGGCGAGATTTTTCTGCTCTAAAGAAAGGGATGCCTGGAGATTCTTGAGCTCTTCTCTAGTTCTTTCGATCTCCTCCTCGCGGCGTGACAGCTCCGACTCCGACACACTTTTGAAGGCATTGAAGCGTTCCGTCGCGATCTCGAGCTGTTGTTGTGAGGTCGCAAAGGCGAGACGACCCGCTGCGATTGAATTTTCACGATCGCGAAGAGATGATTCGAATGAGCGATTTTCTTCCCACTGCGATTCTAATGCTTCTCCACGGGATACCTGAACGGCCAAAAGACGCTCTGCCTCCTCACGGTCTTTCTCTGATGACCTATAGTTGCCCTCAATCGAAGCGAGCTTCGAATGAACTTCGTCCCACTTTTGCTGGACTTCCGCTGTTCGCCGTTTGAGATTTTCCTCAACCTCCGTTTCCTTAGCGCGAAGATCTTCCAGTACCTCCTCCGCCTTCGCGATTTTTTCAGAAAGGTCGGAAGAGGACGATTCGAGCGACTCGAGTTTTCTTTCTGCCTCTTGTACCGACTTTTGAAGGGCCGCGTTATCGTCCGAAAAATTGTCTTTTTTGCTCTCAAGAGTGATGACATTGCGCTGAATTTGGTCCAGATGTTTGATTGCTTCCTCTTTAGCGAGCAAATAGTCGTCTAGGTCCCTCTTCGCCAATTCAACCTTCCCTTCCACAGTACCCCTTGATTTTTTCACCTCCTCTGCTTCAGAAAGAATACTTTTCAGATCTTCCTTCGCACCCTCGGTCCGCTTTTCTAACTCCCCCTTCTCCTCTTCTAGCGCATCGACCTCAGCGCACAACCGTGCTCGCTTCTCTTCCAGACCTTCCAGCGCTATTGCAGATTCGGCACGCTGTCTCTGAGACAGGCCGTCAGAGAGACCGGGAGTTGACGGCAAGGGTGTTGATTCCATTCGATCCAAGACTTTCTCGCGGCGACTGAGGTTAATCTCTTTCTCTTCCAGCGACGCACGAAGCGCGGCGACAGACGACTTCCTTTTCTCCAAAGCATCTTTTTCAGACTCTAGATCAGATTCTGAAGCCACCAGCGCATGGTTACGAGCGCTGAACTCCTCCCACTTTTTCTTGAGGTTGTTTTCTCCTTCCAATAATTTCTCCGATTTGCGGTCGAGCTCCGAACGGCGGTCTGCCAGCTCTCGAGATGCAAGCTCCGCTTCTTTCTCAAACTTTGCAGCCTTACGTTCGGAATCACCAACGGCACTTTTCATGGAGACTACAGCCTCATTACTCTCCAAGATCTCCGCCTCGAGGGCTTCTCTCCTTTCCTCGAAGCTGTTGACTGCTTTCTCGTGAGCGGCCTCTCGCTCTATCAACGAAGCGCGCAGTGAGTCTGCCTCCGCAATTTCCGACTTCGCGGTCGACATAAGAGACTCCGCGTCTTTTTTCATCCTCCTACAATCGAGGTTTGTTTGCTCTCGGGTGGAATTCAGATCGCGAGTGGACTGTGCGACAGCGGCGGCATCATCCGAATTCTTCTTCTCAGCTTGCAAGACTTCACTCTCCCTCCCTTCAAGCTGAGATATGCGATTGGCGTACTCACGTTTAGAAGTATCGAACACACTTAACCGCTCCTTAAAATCGAACTCTTCATCGTCTAATGCCTGCCGACCCGCGATCAGCTCGTTCTCCATTTTCTCGAGGGAGGCATTCTTCAACTCTATTTCGGTCTTTCGCTCCTCAAGAATCTTCCACTCCGTCTCATTTCGCTGCTCGTGTCGTTTCGCCTCATCTTCACGATCTTGGAGGGAAATCTCATGTGATCTTAGTTCTCCCTCCATGCTTTTCAGCTCGGCTTGTTTCGAACTTAATTCTACCGAGAGGCTTTCAAGGCGCGACGTTTCTTTCTTCGCCAAATCTAGCTGGAGCTCAGCTTCGACTATTTTCTGATCAGCGCACTCTTCTTTTTTGATCAAGACATCTTCACGAGTTTGGGCACGACTTTCCGTCTCCATTGCTCTTTCCATGACAACCTTGGCCTCTGAAGTGATTTTTTCTGCCGCCTCTTCCAACACCTTGGCTTCCGCGACCCTTCCTTCAACCTCGAGTTTGTCGTTTTCAAGTTCTACGGCGAGACTCTCTATTTCGCGCTTCTTGTCATTTGCAGCAGTTGTGACGTCTTTTGCGTGCGAAACCATCCGATCCGTCTCATCTCTAGTCGATGCCGCGTGATCCTTCAGCTCGCGCTCTCTCCGGGAAATATGCTCTTCTGACTTGATTCTTTTGCGTTCAGCATCATCTAGAATTGTACCGGCGCTTTCACGGTCTTTATTTGCAGAGGCTATTTTGGCCGCTGCCTCATCGAGAATTTGACTTGCCTCCTCGCCTGCAGCATCCAGTTTCTGATTTGCGGCTGAACGAATTTCCGCGGCCTCGTTTTTCACTTTGGCGCAATATTTATCTGCCTGTGCAATCATTGCGTCGGACGTTTTCTTAATTTGTTCACTTGTAACTTTGGCCTCTTTCTCTTTTTCCTTCAGGGTCTTTAGGATCGACTCGACGTTGCGATTTGCTTTGGCGATTTTGTCTAGGCAACTCGCGTCCGTCTCGGCGACCTTACGATCGAGATCGCGCTCTTTCTCAATTGTTTCCGCCTTGACCGCCGCAAGTTTGGTGTAGGCGGCCTGCATCATTTCGTCACGCTCCTTCAACGCCGCCTCTTTTGCAACCGCGCTGCTCTCAAATACTTTCGCAGCGTCCGCCTTTAATTTGTTCGCCTCGGCGATAATTCTCTCACGCTCGGACTCAGCCGAGGAGACTATTTCGTCTTTCGACTGGACAGCATCCGAAAGCTGCTGTTCCGCGGTTATGATCTGTTTTTTCAGGGATTCGAATGTTGCGGAGGATGAAGCAATTTGCAACTTCAAGTTGTTCGACTTTTGCTGATCTGGCGACTTGAACGATTCTTCCTCTATTTCCCGTTTCATCGCTGTTAGCATCTCTCTCTCGACACGAAGCAGCTCTGTCTCTTCAGCCATCCGCGAGGAGCGCTGGTTACACTGGTCGATTTCTTTGTTTTTCTTTTCCATTTCTGCGCGGAATGCCCTTGATTTTTCCTCCATATCTTTGGCGGCTTCGGCAGATTGCTTCACGAGGAGGATCTTCTCTCGCTCTAAAAGCTTCTGATTCTCTCGCATCTTGCGCTCAAGGTCGTCAGCCTTCTTTCGGTAATTCTCTTCGCATTCAGTCTGCTTTGCGGCAAATTCTTCCTTTAGTGAGGAATGTGCCTCGGCCATCTCAAGCTGCTTCTGAGAATTTTGCTGCTCGTACAGATTGACTCGCTCGTCAAGTTCCAGTTGCATATCGTTTATTTTGTTCTGCTTTGCGTCGAACATCGCCTGGTGATCAGCCACTTTTTTCAAGAAGTCCTGTTGCTGGTTCTCGAAAGTTTGTAAATTCAGCTGCTCAGTTTCGTCGAGGTGACGCTGTCGTGCTTCGAGGGTCTCGGTATGCTGGTCGTGCTTGTGGCGCAATTCCTCCGATTTGCGCCTCAGCGCACTTTCATCCTTGGCCAACTCGTTTCGTTTCGATTTCATTTCTGTTTCAGTTTTCCCCCTTTCAAGAACTAACTCATGCTTCTCGTCCTGGGAGGGGAATAAAGGTGCGGGAGAATCTTAGCACGAACTACGGGTCAGCTTTGTAGGTTGTTTGGTGCATCTACACTTACCTCCAATTTCTGGTAGTCCTCATTTAGCTCGGCCTCACGTTTTTGGAGCCGACCATGGTCAGCAGCCACCATGGACGCGTGCTTCTCCTTCTCTGCTTTGAGAACTTTCTCCATGCTGGCATGGTGAGCCTCCATCTTGACGATTGCTTTGCGCTGGGCGTCTAATTTTACTGTTGACGACTTCAACGTCATCTCGAGGTGATTGAGCTCGCCCTGGCGCTCAACGAGCTCAGCGTCTTTGCGTTGGACCGCAGACAATTCTTCTTGCGCTCGGTGTTTAATTTCTTCGGTTCGCTCGAGCTCTTGGTTGTTCCGCTCCAGCACCTTAGCTGCGCTTTTTTCGATCCCTTCGGCTTCGAGAAACTTCCGCTCAGCAAGTTTAATATGGTTCGCGGCGTCTGCCATCCGTTTTGTGGCTTTATCTTCGGTCTCGTTTGCACGTCGCTCGATATCATTCGCCCGGTCTTTCGTATGCGCGACGTGGGCCTTCTCATCCTCTAGCCTTTTCTCCTGCCGATTAAGGTTATGCAACATATTCTCGCACTCGTGTTCTTTCGTTCTCGCTTCGTTGAGAGCATCAGCGGCTTCCTTTTGTAGTTTTGCGACGTGTTCCTTGTTTTCGGCGTCTCGCTTCTTGAGTAACGCCTCGCGTTGGTCGACAGCCAATTCTTTGGCGCTGGCAGCTTCGACCTCTCGCAATGCGTGCAGGTGTTTTTCATTGGCTGCATGTTCAGTGGCACGGAGCTGATTCTCGCGTTCTCGAATGTCCGCCTCGCGGTCGTCAAGCGATTTCCGGCCGTGATCGAGAACCAGCTCGGCATCCTTTAAGGACTGCAGCTCCCCCTTCATCGATTTCTCCGAATCCCTAAGAAGTGCTCGTTGCGATTCGAGGGAGTCCAGTTTTTGGACAAACTCATTTTTCCGGGCATTAGCCGCTTTGATATCGTCTTGAGCAGCTTGTTGCGCGAGTTTGAGACGCTCCTCAATCTTAACATGCTGCTCAAGTTGTAGACTTACTTTGCTGAGTTCGTTGGCCGCCTTCTTTTCCAGATCCGCCGCGTTAATGAGCTTAAGGCGAATTTCCTGATTCTTGTTTTCCTGACCGACTTTGATTTCGTTGACTTCCTCGTGTGCTGCCTTAACCGTTTCTTCCATCTGCTTGACCGCCACTGAACGCTTATCTAAGGAAGTTTGGAGGACGAGGATTTCATCACATTTGGCAGACTCAGACTTGTAAAACGCTCGGAGATCGTCGATAAATGTATGCAGTCTGGTCAAAAGTTGTTTCAGTTTTGCCGAGTCTCTTCGGACATTTTCAACTGCAGAAGCGGACTGTCTATTTCGTCTTTTCCGTGCACTAACGTTGCCCTCACCGTCACCGTCAACGGTAATTTCATCATTGTTATCGTCCTCCTCCTCATCATCACTCCCGGACGAGTAACTTATATCTAGAGCGTGTTGGAGGGTATGTTTGGTGTCATCATCAAAGAGACCGGGGGGGGGCTGAACTTTGCTATGGCGATTTTCCCGCAGGACCCTGCGCGCGAATTCTACAGTGTCCTTAATCATCGCTTCCACCTCCTCCTGCAATACGCTGGAAGAGTTTAGGAGAGCCACATTATTTTGAACCAGACTCTGGTGCTTGGCTAGGAGCTTTTCGTTTCTCGTTCGGGCAGTGGTCATCTCCTTTGAGTTGCTGTTAAGATTGTGCGCCATTGATTGGTAGAGTCCCTGTAATTCGATGCGAGCTTTGTTTGTCTCGAGGGAAACGTCCAAAAGAGGATTACAATTTTCGTCGTTATCGTCATCTTTTTCAGCGATGTTTTCATTTGGGATGGGGAGATAGTATTCATCTCGAGAAATCATTTTCGGTTTCTGTCGAGCGGCAGATGAGCGGCGAAAGATAACATTGGCAGCAGCTTTACTCCCGTTCAACTCAACTGAAGCAGTCACTGAAGGGGCTTGGCGGGAACTATTCTGCATTGACGAGGTTGTTGGTCGTGATGAGCTGCAAGAAGAATTGAGAAGAGACGTATTTCGACTCAATTTCCCCTTATTTGCAGGCAACATATTACGTTGGCGTTCTGAACTACCGGTCTCGCCGTCTAAGAGTAGTCATTAGCCGGATTTACGATCAAAGGGTGACAAAATAATTATGAATATATTTAACTTGCTTGTCCCGCCCGGGAAAAAAAGTATACTTAAACCAGGTCCACGAGAATCGAACCCGAAAGTAAGTCTTCAACGGTACACCATTCTCACTTTTCTGTCTATTCTGTCCAAATTGAACGTGAAACGAGTATGCGTAGACGAAAAGAAAAGGAAATCCCTTCAAACGCCAACGATGATAATACAACAACAGGCAGCAGAGCAGCAAACACAAAGGAGAATGGAACTTTGCTATCAGAACCACCCTACGATGATTTGGATTTCCCGCGCTGGGGTTATCTAATCATACTGTGTGTTTTGCTCATAACATTCTCCCCTGTCATAATCCATTTCCTTTTGCTGTCTCCGCGGCTTGTATCGCAAGGTATATTCTTGAATTCTATTCTTAACTGGCCACTCCCATACGCAGGGTCTCTAACCAAACTTGGGGACACACTCTCCGGCGTTCAAAACGTACGGACTGAAGTCCCAGAGTCCAGAGGAGAATTCTTGAGAGGGTACAGAATAATTGCAGATGATGACTTCATCCCTCCTTCTGATACTGTTGAGCTGGTAGATAAGTGGTTTTTTCCAGCCGCTTTGCCGCTTCCACAAGCAAGCAAAACAGCCTCTCGATGTGCCATATTGTTCTTCCACGGAAATGGGTCGAACCGGGGGTTAGGATGGCGGATAAAGCATGCTCGAGCGTTGAGCTCGCTGAGCTTGCCTTGTGGAAATCTGGGAGCGAAAGAGGATGGCGAACATGACAATAACGTCGTATTTGCGTACGATGTGCGGTGTTTTGGAGATAGCTACTGTCCTAAAGGTGCGGTTCTAGACGAGGCCGGTGTGAGATCCGACGCATTAACAATTTACAAAGACATATCAAACGATTTCGATCAGGTGTATGTGTATGGGCACTCCCTTGGCACTGCGATAGGGAGCGCACTAGTAGCAGATGCATGCGAATTCATCGACGAATGTAAGATCAAGGGATTGATTCTTGACTCTCCTTTTACATCTCTGGATGTCGTGGCCACTGTTCACCCTTTCATGCTGCCCCTTCGTGCATTTGTTGGTGCGAGTTATTACGCGGAACGGATACAACATATCCAATTCAACACAAAAGAGACATTGGCGCGCTTTATTACGAAGAAATCTAGACGCCAAGATAATGTGAGTGTGCGCAGATCGTCGGGAGAATTTACAGGCGTGGTGTGTTGTTGGTGTTGTGTGTTGTGTGTTACTAAGATTTCTAACTTTAATTTAAACTCCTCGCAGCGAAACTTTCCCATCTTGATTATGCATGGGACGAAAGACTTGGAGATACCTTTTAAATCACCGGCAAGCGGCCGGCAACTTTTTGCCTCCCTAAAAGACGCCTGGATTCGGGGATACAGTTCGTACTCCATATATAATAATCACCAGGAGGAGATATTGCCACAGGTAGTATTTGAAAGCTTCGAGAGCGGGCACGAGTTCATACACAGAAGCGACCGTTTTTCGACTGTGATAAAGGAGTGGGCTTACAACATAAAGCAGTGAAGAACCTATTTGCTGTAAAGAACCTATTTGCTCTGCCCCCGTGAGAAACTCAGAAACAGGCGTTTGATAAACACAGAATAATAATTGAACTTGCAGAACCTTTTCTATGCACAGCATGTTTTCCATCACAAATAATCATGAGACATATGTCCTCTCCGCGTATTATCCTCTTGTCCGCCTACGGACAAGAGAATCGTGGTATGTACACACCATTCCCACAAGAAGAGGACAAGAAGGGGTAGCTGGAGGATGAAGAGGAGGCTAGCAGAGAGAGAGAGAAAGGTGGAATGGAGGTCTGACACAATTGATTCCTCGATCTTTATTCTTAAAGCATTTTACATTTTTCAATGAGTTCCTCGGATCTGATACTCAAGAAGTATCTCACGCGCCAATGCGCGCGTTTTCAAATCCTCTCCCCAAAATTTTGGAGGCAATAAGCCATAAAAACATCACGTCTTTGGTACATTGCCCACACAGTGTACCGCCAACATGGTCCGCACTTCATTTTCTCAGCCCAACCTCCCCCCAAGACACTATGTGCAGTGACCATGAGTATGCAGTGACTTGGAAAGGGCCTTACCAGGGGGCTTCGGCGTGCGACCATAAATAAAATAAAAGCATTTTTGGTCTCCATACATGAAATAAAGCCCGCTAGTCGCTTTGCCACACCATCTGGTGCAGCTTATTGTTGTTGTTGTTGTGGTTGTTGTTGTGGTTGTGGTTGTTGTTGTGGTTGTGGTTGTGGTTGTGGTTGTGGTTATGGTTATGGTTGTGGTTGTGGTTGTGCTCGTCGGTCTCTTGACCCAGGGTCAACACCACCAACAACCTTGGCAGGATCCACATTATGTGGAAATAGGTTTAACGGAGTCTAGGCGACCTCTCTCTGAAAAAACAAAAAGTTTACGATTTATTGCACCTCTCAATCTCAACATTTTCTTTCGATAAGGGCCCCATACCCCCCCCCTAGGTATTTGAGACGTTTTAAGCAAAACCCCAGCCCAGAGGTTCTAGAAACTGACAAAAAAAAATCCAAAATGTTTCGCACTCCTCAATTGCTAGGCCTTCGGCAGAATGTTGTGTCCCAGCTATCGAAGAAGCTGGGCTTCCCTGCCAGCAATGCAACGGCACCAGTCTTATCAACTCCCACAATGCAACTGTTAACTTTGAAGGGGTCAATGGAGGATGTGAGTGAGATGTCCAGGAGAGTTCATGTTGCCAAGGTGTTCAGTCTATTTGTGTGCCAGCCAAAATTCAAAGCATACATAGGCCAACTTTCTCCAACGAGTCGGGAACGTGGTCTTTGGCATAGCATCTTCTTGAATACAGCGAATGAGCTGTGTAACGAAGCCCAGGGTAGAGATAAGCACCAAAGTGATTCTGACAAGAATGAATCCACTGCTGACTGTTCCCAAAAGAATGAGGCTCTGGAAGATATGATTTCCCTTATCGCCGAGTCTGCCCGCCTGAATTTCCCTCTACCAATATCCAACTATTCTACGATAACGTCATTAATTGCTGCGAATGAGCGGTACACTGATGAGCTTATAAGTGTTCTCTCCTGTGCAGAGGAAACAGGTGTTGAAATTAGTGAAAAGATGATTTCAGAGGCAGTTGTGGAGTTGGCGGCGCAAGGAAAATTTTCATTGATCTTAGAAATCCTGAGCAAGAAGAAAGCGGAAATCAGCCCGTTGCTGGCTTTTGAAATGGTGGAGGTCATGTCGGAGGATGCGTCCGGTGTTCATCAAGATGCAGAAGGGGAGGAGGATGAAAGCGGATTTCTCGAGCTCCAAAAAATTCTCGAGGGGCGATTTTCAAATGTTAAAGATCCATTTTGGGATAGTCTAGACAATGACGGGTTGTTTGCGGTGGGCATCGACGCCGCGGGAGACGTGGACGAAGATTCGATTGGTGAGGTGATAGACATTGAGATTGTGGATGCTGACGACGACGATGACAATGACGATGGCGATGACAATTTTGATGGCGATGGAAATTACTGAGCTTCAAAGGGAGAGGTGGTTGGTTGTCGAAGTGACAGGGGTGACAGGGGTGTAGGCGGCGAGAATTTGCGAGATAACAAGGATGACACCTGCTACACGGGACAACTTTATAACAAAAGGACGAGGTAAAAAAGTAGCAAGCGATAGAGAAAAACAGGTTTTGGAACGGCAGCGGGGTCCAATCTCAAAGAATCTCCCTTATACATAATAACCACGAAAGATCAACACTCAAATTTCTTCAGCATTATTGCTGCGTTGTGTCCGCCAAATCCCAAATTAGTACTCAGGCCTGCCTTGATCTCCATTGTCCGTTTGACATTGGCGACATTGTCGAGATCGCAGTCATCATCTGGGGTATTCAGGTTGATTGTTGGGGGGACAACGCCATCTTTAATTGCGCGCGCTAGCACGATAGTCTCAAGCCCCCCCGCGGCGCCAAGAGTATGCCCTGTCACGCCCTTTGTGCTGCTCACAACAAAGGTTCCATCTTTGTTTGTCGCGTGGTCTCCAAATACACTCTTGATTGCCATAGTCTCAAACTTGTCATTGTAGGCTGTGCTAGTCCCATGGCAATTAATGTAGCCGACATCCGTCTTTTCCACGCCACTCTGTCTCACGGCCCTTTCCATCGCGTCGGCTAGTCCGCTCCCACCAGGCGCAGGTGTCGTGATATGGTGGGCGTCGCAGCTCGCACCGTAGCCACAAATCTCTGCATAAATTTCGGCACCCCGTTTCTTGGCGCTGGTAAGGGACTCGATCAAAATCACACCGGCCCCCTCCCCCATCACAAATCCCCCACGATCCTTATCAAATGGCCTAGAGCCCTTGGTTGGATCATCATTCGCGAAGGTAGCCATCGCTTTCATGGCGTTGAAACCGGCGAAGCAAAGAGGAGTGATAGCTGCCTCAGTTCCTCCGGCTAGCATTGCGTCGACCTCCCCGTCGCGGACCATCCCATAGGCTTCACCAATCGAGTGCGTTCCGCTCGCACAAGCGCTTACGACACCGTAGTTTGGACCCTTTGCACCAGTCTCGATGCCAATTACTCCACTCGCAGTATTCCCAAGGAGAGCAGGGATCGTAAAAGGGGAGACCTTCGGTCGATCCAAATTGCTGTTGAGTTTAATTGTCTCACGTTCAAATGTCTCCACACCCCCAAAGGCACTCCCGACCATCACACCAATTCGCCCGGCTGATGACTCCTTCACTGTATACTTACCGTCAGAGAGGGCCAGTTTTGCAGCTGCAACGGCTAAGTGCGTGTAGCGGTCGTTCGACCGTATGCTCTTGACATTGGTGAAATAATCCTTTGGGTCAAATTCATCATCTGACACTTGACTGGCAATCTGGCAGGTCATCTTCCCGGCGTCGAAACGGGTCACCCGAGAAATTGACGATTTCCCGTTCACACAGCTGTCGAAAAACTCCTCGTGACCGATCCCGCACCCACTGACCACTCCCAAACCTGTCACAACTACTCGGCGACTGTCATCAATATGCTCCTCACCCCCCGTAGCACCCCAGAGCTTCACCAAGGGGAGCCCCCCAGGTTTCGAAGCACAGGGGACCTGAAATCCTGCAGAGAGAGCAGAGATCAACAAAAAGAGAAAAAAAGACAGGAAGAGATTGATGGAGTTCATCATGGGTCTTCTGCGACTGTGGCAACTCAAATTGACCCTGCTGGTGCTGCAAGAGAAATCAGGAGCACAGCGAGTCTTACAAAAGAAGCACGCTACCCGCAACAACGAGAGGGGGGGTAAAAAATTTGTGAAGAAGAGAGGGAATCAACAGGATTTGACAAATGTACCTTCAATTCATTTTCACCTGCATTATATCACCTCGCCGCTGGTAATTACTCACTTATTGTCTTTTCTCGACCCTCTTTCTTTCATACGTGACCCCAAGAGAGCTCTACGAGAGGGAAAGAAGTCAACGAGCTAATTTAATTCCCTAACACCCTTGTGTTTCAACACACACTTGCGATAATGAAATCCCTCGTTATATTGCTGCATTTCTTGAAGAGCAGCTGTTACCTCTTCCGTCCCCCCTTCTCCAAAAGGTTTTCTTTGTCCCTCAAATCGATGGCTGAAGGCAGGCTCGAAGGCAACACGGCCCAACTAGGCATCAGTCGTCACGGCGAGTCCTCATGCTTTCTCCCATTGCACCAATTTGACACCGATTACCTTGCTCCCCTCACCGTCCGAATAACAGGCACCTTCCCTGGATTGACATCCCTTGATCTTTCTCTCCCCGCCCCCTCCCCCCCCCCTCCCGAAGGAAAGTTTAAATTCGAGTTCCCCTTCCCCGACGATCCCTGCGTGGGTACGGTCACCGTCGAGGGTAGCGACGTAACTCGTCGTATCGGTGATCCCGTCGCAGTGGTTTCGGATCACTTGACTCTTGGCCTACCTTTACCCGAGGAGGAGGTCCATCCAGTCGACGTTGTGATGATCGTTGATCGCTCTGCCACGGAATTCAAAGAGCGCAAGTTCTTCCTCTACGACTCTGCAGATGAAGTCGGGGGTAATGAGCTGCAGCTTGCAGCATTCCAGTCCTTGAACGAATTTCCCCAGGGGGCGGTCATCAGGGGTGAGGTCATGCTCATTCAGATACCCTGGTTGGAAACGATGAAAAAAACCAAGACTGGATTTATGGAGAACGATGAGTATTTCTGATGAAGTTTCTTTCACGTGGCTCGAGGTTCTACGACTGTAGTAATTCAACAACAACGATCGATCCCCTTTTTGGCAAAAAAAAAAGTCTCAGCAAATTTCTGTTATTTTTTAATTTCAATTTTAATTTCACAAGTTGTATGTAATTCGGCACTAATAGACCGAGCGCCTGCTGATTACCTCATACAGACGACCTCTTCAGCCTTCTCCCAGAATTTCTTACTCCCCTCGACAATCTTGTCCCCTCCCCTCCCAACCAAAACCAAGGCCTTTCCAACCGCCTTCCTCCCCTCCGCTCCGGCTTCCCTTGCAATTTCCTTCCCGTGCTTGACGACCCTCGACATTGTCCCGTTCTCTAAATCACTCTTGATTATGCCCTGCAGATCCACCGCTGCATCTCCAAGCTCCTTTGCCACGCGTCCGGCGAAGCGGAGGGAGTCCTTGCCAAGGCCAACAAATGCGTCCTCCATGGAAATAGTGCAAACGCCAAGCTCCACCCGAGCCTTCACCCAACAGCTATCAATCTCCATGAAACGGGGCTGGCGGGGCTGGCGGGGCTGGCGGGGCTGGCGGGGCGAGCCACGGCGAGAGAAACTCGACCCAGAAGATTTGACAAGGGCGCGCTGCTGTTGGTCGCGCTTTTTGTTGCGTTGTTTGTTGAGTCGATCAGAAGCGAAAGGTGGAGGAAGAGCCTTCAAAATTTCACCATGGCCGTCGATGCCGGTCCTCCAGGGCTGCTCCTCTACCTCGACCCTTTTCAATTCCCTGTCTGTCGCTGCTGCCGTAATTTTAGTCGTTGTCGTAGCGAGAGCACGCGAAGCACTGTAATTCACCATAGTTGGGACCCAACTGGGGACACCGGGCGTTGAGGGGACTGTAGGGGCTAGTTTTTTCTTTCGCATGCCAAGACTTTCGTCTATGCCTTGCATATTGAAAAAACCATCGCTGCTGTCGTCTTCATGGTGGTCATCGCCTCCATCATGAGGAGTGGTGACAACGCCCTCCTTCCCACCGACACCGAATGAAATCCAATCGTCTCCGCCAACACTCGCACCACAGCCATCACCGCTGCTGCCAATGAGCGCATCGCACGCAGAGCACTTTGCCTCGACTTTATCTATCTCCTCTTCCAGGGACAAGACTTCAAGCTTTAGGTCAGGAATCAAGTTCTCTTCGTATTCATCCAGGATCAAGTCGAGATAGTAAGCGTGTTCCTCCGCAACAGCGATGCGGGACATGAGCTCAACATTCTCGAGGTACAGCTACGCCCCCAAAGGAGCGCAGTGTTGAATGGCGGGCAAATAAATTCAACATTAACCGACAGCAGGAAGGAAATATTTTCATGTTTTTTTGCATTGGAAGAATAGTTCTGGTGTTAGGTTTTCACTGCTAATTTGAGACATTAAACTGAATTGATACTCACATTACCGACTAGTGAAGATACACCAATTGCACAGAGGGCAAGGCAGCATGCACCGATTTTAAAATTAAAACCACTGTCTGAAGAGGCCTCTGACCAGGTTGTTGTTTTTGCCGAGCGTAGAACTGTCCCAGATGAGGCTCTGATTTCACGATTAAGTTTTTCCTTTAGCTCTTCTTCTGACTGAGAATCAGGAGGGGGTACCTCAGATGCGTCTACTACTTCAAATTCGTCCATTAGTCGTGTGTAATTAAAGAAAGAATTTTGTTCCCGGAATAAAAATTGAAAAATGGGAGTTAGTCAAAAATTCCTTTTCAATTAAATAAACTGGGAGGCACTGAAAGAATTCTAGGCCTCACCCTTCTGTGATTATGACCTCTCACATTGGCATTACGTTTTTCGTCGTCGCTTCGGTACTCTGTCAATTCAGACTCAATAGATATCATGACCCACCGAAGATTATGAACGAAGGATTGTCAACGATCCAATGACAATAAACGAGCCAGAACAGCACGAAAGTCGACGATCTCTTACTGACTAGACCAAAGAACAAACCACCCCCCTTATTTGCACCAAACACCTCTCTTCCTTGGCAGTCAAGCTGAAAGAGGGGATGCGCCTTTGGAGGAAGACAATGCTGATCTGGCCGAGCTAAACGTAGGTCAAGGTCACGATCTCGAGATAAGCTGACCATTCTTCTCTGAACACACATCCTATTTTACACTGCTCATTAGTTGCCCCCCTCTATGTCAAAACCAATTAAATTAAATGCCATTTTTCTGATGACTGACTTTGCAACCACAACCGCATGCCGCAATTAGCAAATTGTTCTTCTTCTTCTTCTTCTTCTTCTTATTGTTACCCTCCCTCACACTCACACAGTTTTGCACAACCCCTCCACCATCGCCATCACTGCAAGTCGAGCCACATTCTCTTGACTTCTTCTCCTCCTTCTACACCATGCTCAATGAGCTCTTTCAATTTCGTAACTATAGCTTCATTACTTTTCGCGGCCATCTCGCCCTCGAATAATTCGCTCTTATCCTTGGCGATCTTCAACACAGCCTCAGGCAGGTTAGCGAGCCTGGCGACATTGATTCCGAATGAACGTGGGCAGGCCCCATTGGCGAGCTGGTAAAGGAAGGCGATCTTCTGGCTTCCTTCACTGTCGTCAACAAAGCAGCTCATGTGTCCAAGCTTGACAGACTCTTCCGACCTCCAGTCGTCCAAAAGACTATGATAATGCGTCGCAAACATTGCAAGGCATCCGCTGCTCTCCACTAGATATTTGACCACGGCGTGGGCAATGGCGCACCCATCAAAGGTACTTGTCCCCCTTCCCAGCTCATCCATGATGACCATGCTCCGTCTGGTGGCACCACGCAAGGCGGCGGCCGTCTCGCTCAGCTCCACAAAGAAAGTACTTTGGCCACTCAAGATACGGTCACTGGCGCCCAGGCGGGTGTAGATGCGATCGAAGGGCGTCAAGGTGCAGCTGCTAGCGGGAACATGGCAACCTATCTGGGCCAGGATGCTCATCAGACAGGTCTGACGGAGCAGGGTGGACTTTCCGCCCATGTTCGGCCCCGAGAGCAGTAGTACCCTAGCACTTTTTTCACCTCCCAGATTCATGCTGTTAGGAACAAATTCTCCCCCGCAGACCTCGATGCAAGGATGCCGCCCTTCGACGACGGAGATTTGAGGCGAATCCTCCTCCAAGATCACCGGGCGGCACATGCCTGGCTCGCTGCTTACCCTGGAGAGAGCTCCCAGTGCATCGATCATTCCCGTCACTTGGGCGGCGGCGGCCCAGATACTGCGGTGTGTATCGAATTTCGCAAATACAAGGCTAAGTCCCTTCTCTACCCTGCTCTTCTTCAAAGCAATTGCGTCTTCCAAGTCCTTGACCAACGATTCCACTTCCCTGGTCCTGTACTTATTGACTTGTTTTGCCCCACTGCCTCTCTTAGCCTTGACCAAAAACCCGCTCGGCACCTTGACACTGGCTGGCAGCTCAATCAGGTACTTATCTCGGTTCTCCTCCTTATCATTGATATATTTCCAGTTGCCGTTCGCCCCAGGGATCGCCTGGATTTGCTCGCGCTTGTACGCCTCCAGAGAGGCTTTGATCTCGGCAATGTCCATAAGTGATTGGTCGTACGCCTGGTAAAAGACGTGTTAGATACAACGGCCGGAAATAAAGGCTTGGTGACACACTCAACGCACACTATCCATGCTCACCTGATCAGTTCCTTCAACTGGCGAGAATTTCCCTTCCTCCGCAAGCTTCAGATTGACATTGTCATGGAACCACTGAAGTTTCTCCCTCATAACAGGAAAACATCCGCCCTGGTCATCGCGCAAGAATAAGTTCTTCAAAAGCGGGCTCGCAAGCTCGCACTCCTCGAAAATATGGGAAATCTTGTCCGCTTGAGTCAGCCCCTTCAGCAGATTCCCAAAGTCACGGACCTTGTTTTTCGTGTAAGTCTTCCCTTCATACAGGACCTGCCTGTTGGCTGGGTGGCTAGGATCGTCCTCAGCGACGCCCATGCTATGACACCTCGCCAGCAGCCTCTCCAAATCGTTCGTTTTCTTCAGAATCGGTCTAATCTCGCTGAGGCACAGGCTGGCTTTACCACAGGCGAGCTCTGTCACCGCATCGCTTCTTCGGTCGATCTCATTCTTCCTGTAGAGGGGTCTGAGCAGCCAGGCTCGCAAAAGGCGTGTTCCGTGAGGGGTCTCCGTCTTGTTGATTAGGGACCACAGGGAGCCCTTAGTAGTACCGTCAGATTGGTTAGTGAGGACTTCGAGGTTGTCGAGTGTGATGCCGTCAATTTGCATGTGGTTTGTAGTGGTCGATGTCGATGCAGTAGCAGCCGCGGCAGTGACGACACCGCTGGCTTTCTGCGCGTTTTCTTCGCTCAAATCCCTCAGTACGCTGTTCCCTCCGGCGCTCGCGCTCTTCTCAACGTTGGCAACAGTACTTGATGGGGGCACATAAGCCCTCACATCCGCCATGGACATGATCTCGTAATCAATTAAGGAGCGCTGCAAGTAGAACAGACCACCGCCGAGAGCCGAGATCGCTAAGTTTGCCTGCGAACACAAATTGGTGAGTTGGGTTTGATTTGATGCGAGCCGATAAAAGAAAACGAGCGGTGGGTGGTAACGTCTCCAAACAAACAGTGCAAGCACCCCCACTTTTTTTCTCCCCCCCCCCTTTCCTCACCTTTCCTTCGACACATGCCTTGAGGACGGGGGGCCATCTGGATGCGACAAGAGCATTATCACTCTTCAGCGCACCGCCATCCTTGCTCGCTGCAGGGAAGTACTTGCGCCGGCAGATCTCCTCAATCGTTTCCTTCGCATTCCAGGGCTCTGCAGGCGACTTCCTTTCCATTTTTTGCCTGTGGCCAGCATCGACAGCAGTACTCTTGGGGCAATCTTCCTGATCCCTCACATACTCTAGCGTGGCACCAGGAACGATGCTCTTCACCATGAGCTTCAGGTCATCACTACCAGTAGTGTTGATAATGACTTCAGACGGACCCATTGTAGTGAGCAAAGTGTGGAGGCGGGATCGTAGCGTGTCATCAGCAAACTGGCCCAACGTAACGTGACCCCGAATGGCGTCAACAACGCAGATACCGTACTCGCACACGGCAGGGGGGGAGTCGTCACCGTCGTCGTCATTGCCCCCACCATTATTCATGGTAGGGGCGCTGGGGTCGAGCATGCTCTCACGAATGATCAGCAATGGTCCACCTCCTGCGTTCCCGTCACTGTTGTTTCCTGACTTTTCGAAAATGCTCACATCATCCATGAAGCAGTACGTCCTCGTCCCTTTCGTCGTAACGCTGCAAACCTCCCTGTTCACCACCTGGGGCTTCTTTCCCTTTGCCGCCTTCTTCCTCTGGGAAAGTTGCTCAGGAGTCTCTGTCTGCTCCACCCTCGCGACCTTGTAGCCCGCCTTGACAAGCTTACTACAGACAGTCCCGTAAGCAGCTTCTGGGGAGCCAGCGTGCGCCTCGCTGCCCTTCATGTAATTGAAGCCAAGCACCTTCACCCCAACGTCCGCATCCATGTGAAACATTTCGTAGAACTTCCCCGTCTTGAAGAGCAGAACGGTATCAAAATACTGCGCCTTGATCTCCCACCATTGGCGCTTCCCCGCGGTGAGCTTTCCGCCACTGACGTCAGTAATCACCTTTTCGGACCACTGCAGCGTTCGGGGGTCATAATTCGGATCCGTCGTCTTTCGCCCCTTGATATCGCGAATGTTCTCGGGCCAAAGGAACTTGAGCTGGTCATGAAGGTGGGCGCCCTCAGGGTTCACCTGGTCGCTTGGTCCCATGGGGAGGCGCATGGTGGTGGCTGAA
>Ga0115557_1000493_pt1 | contig 27363 bp, 18 predicted proteins | sample COGITO_mtgs_1104_FD_87280 | JGI IMG/M metagenome (GOLD analysis project Ga0115557, IMG submission 87280) | Pelagic marine microbial communities from North Sea - COGITO_mtgs_110421 | ecosystem: Environmental > Aquatic > Marine > Epipelagic | place: Germany:Helgoland, sampling site Kabeltonne...
CACCATTAGCCTCCCCATCCCCGTCCCCGTTCGGGTTCCCGTTCGCGTTGCCGTTCGCGTTGCCGTTCGCGTTGCCGTTCGCCTTGCCAGCGTCCGCATTCTCAGCGGCCTTCTCCTCAGCGGCCTTCTCCTCAGCGGCCTTCTCCTCAGCGGCCTTCTCCTCAGCAGCCTTCTCCTCCTGCTTCACCGCAACTTCCTTTTGACCCTTCTCATCCTCCCCCCCAGGCCCATCCTCCTTCTTGACGGCAATATCCTCGAGACCGTCTTCAGTTTTCACCCACGTATTATCCCCCCTCTGCCTTTTTCTATAGCGCCTCTTGGGGGGCGGGACCTTCACCTCCCCGAGGTCCTTGGTTCTCTTGACGATCTTCTCCTTACAAGCATCGAGCTTTGCCTTGAGGTCATCCTTCATCTTGAGCTTTGGCGCCTTCTTCTCCTCGTCGCTAATCTTATCCAGCAGCGTTTCAATGAGGGCGATCTTTTTAGCCAGCTTGACCTCCTGCCTTCCGAGGCCGTCGATCTCCGTCTTGATGTTCTTGTACTCCTGGGTGTCCTCAACATTCACCGGTTCTTCCTTGACGTTGGCGCTAAACCCGTCGGGGTCTTCCTTGATGTTAGCGTCGTCCTCTTCCTCGTACGAGCCCTCGAATTCGTCGTAGGTTCTCTTTCCGTACCCTCTTCCGGCAGAGGCAGAGTAGCCGTAGTAGTCCTCGTAGCCCCCGCCGTAGTACCCTCTCCCCCTTCCCCTTCCTCTCCCCCTGCCTCTGCCCCTGCCCCTACCCCTACCCCCATAGCCACCACTGTAATCGTCATAGTATCCGCCGTAGCCACCACTGTAATCGTTATAACCCCCATACTCCGAGGGTCCGCCGCTCTTCAGCACCTCCGCCTCCTGCGCCTTCTTCGCCTTGAACGACTCGCTGGTCGCCTCCCAACCTTCCTCCTTGACGCCTTCACCCGACGCGTGCCCGTTCCGGTTCACATCGTCGTTATCCTCCTCGTCCGAAGACAAGGGATCCTGCTCGGGGATGCCCTGCTTCAAGTTATACCGCAGGATGGAGAGGCGGATGAAACGGTTGTTCAGGATCGGCTCCGGGGACCGGAACAGACGGTTCGCCTGCTCGTTGCTGCCGAGCTGACAGGTAGCTTTCTGGTAGTCCCCGTTGTTGTTCTCCAAATCCTTCTCCAGCTCCATCTGGACAATGAAGGTGTCCTTCTCTTTCAGCCAAGCAGCGACGTCGTGGTGCGTGATGTGCTTGGGAATTCCCGTGAGCTGTATTGTCCGCCAGTCCTTGAAGGTGAGGTGAGTCTGGCCGGGAGGGATCTGGTATTGCCGGCGATCGTGGATGTGACGTGAACGCTGACCAGTCGCTGACCGGGCGATCGGCTTGTTGCCAAAGCCAACCCCTATGCCGCTACCATAATGGCCTCCTTGGGTATAATCGGAGGAAACAGCCGGGGGGGCACCAGATCCAGACGGTGGCGATGCACCACTAGCAGGAGCAGGTGGTTCCGGTGCTGCCGGCGCTGAAGAGATCCACCCAGTGAGAGCAGGTCGCGGGGCTTGTGGAATTGCAGAGGAGGAGCCAGGAGGGAGTCCGACCTGGGGCGCGGCGGCAGGAAGCTCCGGGACGTCCTCTAACTGGTCCCGACGGAACCTATCGTCGTCTTCTTCATCGTTGTGTGAGTAATCGAACTCCATGTCGCCGTAGAGGTCATCGTCTGCCATTCTGTTGCACAAGGGTTTAATGCCGTTATTATTATGATCTACTTGTCTCTACTGATTATCTAAGCTCTGAGGGTACTTAAGAGACCGATAAACTCTTTAATAGGATTAGGAAGGGAATCAGCTTTTTTTTCTTTTCATTTTGTGAGGCCGGGAGCCGAAGCTGTTCAGACAAGCTTTTCTATTTGCTCGTGGATCCACACAAACAAATTAGCACCTGTAAGTGAAATTGAACATTAAAAAAGCATTCCCATTGCCACACATGATCACCTTCTGCTCGTAAAAGTATTGATTATCGTTTTGTTATCCCCCTTGTGTCACTTGCTGCACTTGCTGCCCGTTCTTCCCTCCTGTTATCATCTTCATGTAGTTTCACCTTAATAAATTTTTTTTTGACGACCTTGACTAACATTTGACACTCCCACACAGATCACGTTTACACCATCAACATGAAATTCTCTCTTCTCAGTCTTCTGGCAGTCTCTGCCGCTGCTACTTCTGTCCGTGATCTCTTTGAGGAGTTCAAGGCCAAGCATGGAGTTGCTTACCGCAGTACTGATGAGCACGATCACCGCTTCGCCATCTTTGCCGAGAACGTCAAGGAGAATTCTCGTAAGAACGCCATCCTCAAGGCCAAGGGCGCTGATGAGGTCCACGGAGTCACCAAATTCTCTGATCTCACCCAGGAAGAGTTTGAGAAGATGATGCTCGGAGGGCGTTACACTGCCGAGGACTTCCCCACCTTGAACATCCACAGCGGAAACTGGCGCGTTGCCGACGACGCTACTGGGTGAGTTTTTTTGCATTATCCCTTCACTTACCGATTTACCTGCTCATGCATGACCTGCTGAGCTGCTCTTCAATTAATCACACAACAATCATCACATCTTCAAGAATCACATCTAACACCCCAAAAACTGTGACAACAACAGCACTTACAACCTTGCTGATGATGGCTTCCTCACCGATGTCAAGGACCAGGCTCAGTGCGGCAGTTGCTGGGCGTTTAGTGCCACCGAGACGATCGAGACCGCTTGGGCCATGGCCGGAAACGACTTGACGGAGTTCTCTCCCCAGCAGATTGTGAGCTGTGATGTCGGCAACGGCGACATGGGATGCCAGGGTGGTTACCCCTCAACCGCCATGGACTACGTCAAGACTGCCGGCGGCATGGCTACCGAGGCTGACTACCCTTACACTAGTACCACCGGAGTCACTGGGGACTGCACCAGTCCTCTTCCCAAATTGAGCGGAGGAACCGTCAGCACCTGGGAATATGCCACTGATCCCTGCAAGCCCGGAGAGGATGCCTGCGTTGAGGACTCTGCCGCCCTTGCCAGTGCCATCAAGAGCCACGGAGGAATCAGCATCGTTGTCGATGCCAGTACTTTCAACAGCTACCAGGGTGGAATCCTCACCGCTGATAGTTGCTCCTCTGACCCCGCGCGATTGGACCACGCCATCCAGGTTGTTGGCTGGAATGTGCCCAGGGCCGGGAAGCCTTACTGGATTGTCAGGAACAGCTGGGCCGCCGGGTGGGGGGAGGATGGTTTCATCCGCATGGAGATGGGAACCAACACCTGCGGACTTGCTAACCAGCCTGTCATTATCACTGAGGTTTAAGAGTGTAAGGGTTTAAGCGGAAACATAAGTGAGAAAACTATTTCTGACTGGAGTATTTTTTTGCGTCCCTGTTAGCTAAATGCTCTATTCGTTGTTTTTCATTATTTTTCGAGTCTATTTCTCAGGTGTTGCAATCAAGTCCAACATATCGTTACTCCCTTTCTCGAGCTTTGAAGGTGTCGAAGCGGCGCACGCGAATATCCCAGCTCCTCGTGAGCGAGCTTTACTAATGGGAGAGTGCACCATCGAGTCCAACCCGGCAAGGTTGGCTGCTGAGATGCATGACCCAAACACTTCTGTGATGCTCTCCCAGTTAATTCCACTGGGGTTACGGCTTGAAACAGCTTTTACCCTTTCTTCTTCCTCTTTTTTGGGCGTAGGCAACCGAATGGGACTCGGTATCATGGTTCTCTTAGCGCTCACGGGGGTAGCCTTCTTCCTTCTTTGGGGGACAGCAACAACTTTTGCTTCTTGATCTCTTTTGATCGATGCTCGTCTTCTTGCCCTTGCTGCTCGAGCATCCTTCTCATACATTTTCCCCATGTGTGTAAACGACCTCATTTTGGTCCCTATACTACTTTAAGAATGATACTATTTTTTTTTGGGTTGATACGAAGGCTTTTCTTTTTTGGCAACCGGTCACATCCGAACTTCCGCCGCCGGAAAAAAAAAAGAGAGAAGAAGTCTTCAACAATTGGTAGGGGGGACATTAAAAGCCCTCAGGAGCTCACCAATTTCACCACCAATCATTACAAGCTTTCAGGAGGATTAGTAGATTTCACAAACAACTTGCACCTGTCATATTGGACAATACTCCCTCCAAACTCAAAAATGGATCAGAGGGAGCGGACAATGATGGTGCAAAATCAAGTTGCTGGCGATCGCGACAAGCACGCTCAGCACCATGTGCGCAAACACCCTCCCCACACGGCCCCAAAACCCGGGTCACACGCTCACCATGAGCATAGACCAAGTCAACCTCACAGTCTAAGTGTCAGTCAAGGACATGGCCACCAGCAGGGTGGTACAGGTGAGCAGAAAACTCCACCAAATCACAAGAAGAAGCCAGGGGGACTCGTAAGTGAAGGCAGTTGGACAAATTTTCTTCAGAAGCCAAAGAAAAACAAGGTTGCAGTTGTTGAAACTCCCATGTCACCCTATGATATTCATGATGGGCACGATGCTAAAGTGAGCAACAACGCTGTGAACGAGGAGGGCAATTACTTCGTCGAAGGCGGAAAGCATCACAAGGCGAATTCTCCTTTTAGGGGAATGAGAAGTATGTCAAGTAGCAGTTTCAATGTATCAGCAGGGACTCAAGCGAGACAGGAACACGAAATGTACAGGCAGATTCTTGCTGCTCTATTTTTTATCTCTATCTTCTTCGGGGTTATAGCATACATAGCATATGACTTCTTCAAGGATATAGATGTTACGACGAATGGATTTTATGGCATTATCTCGGGGGTAATCTTGGTGTTGATTATATGCAAAGGATATTATGACAAGGGCTACAATATTTGCGAGCTGTTTGGGGGACGACCAGGGGGGGCCGTCGGTTGAAAGAAAAAGAGCCTGCACTTGAATACTCTCCAAATTTGACTCAGGAGATAAATAAAGTGTGAAAATGTGCCGAGAAGAGGCATTTTCTTTCAGCCTGCAGGAAATGTTTGAGGATGAATAAACTCCCCAAAAATATCATTTTCCTGAGACAAGTGGCTCAATTGCTCAAAATGCGTCATTAACTTGGAAATGCAACGAGAGGGTGCTAGAAAGTAGCGCGCTAAAAGCAGATTTCGGCTTCTATAAATAGATAGAACGAGGTATAACGGATATTTAGCCAAAGGTGCTCACTGTTTATCACTCTTTTCCTGCTCATTATTCCTTCATCGTCGCTGAGTGCGTCAAATTACTCTTATTCTTCGTCGTCGTCTTCTTCATCTAATTTGTTCAATTTGTCTGCCTCTTCTGGTCTCTTTCTTCGAGGCCTTCCAACGGACCTTATTCAGCAAGTTTCTCCCTCGATGGCGATTCCCTCCTCTCTTCCTTGGACCTCTTTGACCTTTGAGTCCATCGGCAACGTCATTGGCGGATATGCACCAATCCTCGTTCTGCTCATCATCACACTTTGTCTTTGACACCTTCAGTCGTTGGGGGGGTACCAGAGGATGTAGGCCCTTGAAAAATCTAACCCGATCTTCCACAACGTTGGAAGTTTTGTTTGCTCTAGATGCTATTTGAGCGTAGGAAGCCTTGCAATTTCCGTCTGTTTCTGTCACTGCACCGGCCTCGACGAGCTCCCAGCCCTCAATGCCCCCATTTCCCTCCTCAGATGAGTTTTCAACAAACTCAAAATCCTGTTCCTCATCCTTATCTTCCCCCAGTGAGATGCTCCTCTTGAAAATCATCTTTCCAAGCTCAGCCGAGCTCTGCCTTCTCACCAGATCCGGCTTCCTCAGCAATTCCTCTCTATATTCCTCCCCCTCTTCGTCTTCCTCCCCACTCCACCACACTCCTCCCTCGCTGCTGTCCTGCTCGCTGTAGTCAATCCTGTCATCGTCCACTGTTAACGCTGGTTTCTTACTCTTTACGTGTTTAGATTGCTGCACCCTTGTCTCATTAGCTCGCACCCATGCAATAGTCTCAGACCCGAAATTATCGAAGAGGACACTCACTTTGTTGTGGTCTTCGTCACATCCTGATTCCATCTCCCCTGCATTCTTGGACAGCCCGATGATCTTGTAAGCGTCAGAAATAGTAAATGTCTTCCGACGGAGTGAGAACCTAACACTTTCGTTGAGGGCGGAGAGATAGGCGACCTGAAGGTCCCTCCTCGAAAAACATCCCTTCCAGTAGCCCAAATACTCACACCATTCAAAAAAGGTTTTCCTGTCCTTCAATGTCACATTTACTCCATTACTGAATGTTCGAACTGCAAAGATAATGTACGCTGCCATGACGAACCTCAATTGAGCTATTTGACCACACAGGGAAGAAAAATAGAGAGGTATGCGCAGCTCATCATTTCGAGAGTAGAGAAACTTCACAGCCACAGGGAAACAGAATGGGTGAGAGATCCCGGCTTGAGAGTGTCTCAGTCTACTCAACGCTTTGGAGAACCAATACTTATGGGTTAGGTGGTCTTTTACTGCGTTGAGCACATTTATCAGTTTCCCCTGCTTCATAGAATTCTTGAGGTCGATTAAGTACGGAACCGAGGTGTCTGGAGTCTTGGGCAAGCCAATTTGGTGAATCTTCTTGCCACTCTTTTCAGCAGGCTGTCGCCGTGGCTTCCACACCTGGACTCCATCTACGTAGTACCCGAGCGTTGCCGCGACGATCTTCACCATCGATTCCTGAAGGAAGTCAGGTCGATCGATTCCTGAAGGAGGTCGGTAGGTCGGTAGACAGGTGGGTCTTATTTCTGTTGCTCTGGTCAGTAAGCGGTCAGTAAGCTAGCAAAATTAAAGGATTTTATCGCTATGTATGTATGTATGATAGGGGCAATGGGAATGGACTCACTTTTACAATCGTGTCCTTTTCTTTGTTTTGAGAGGAATAATTGTAAATTCTTTTTTTCAGAATTTCCTCCTCGCTAAATAAACGTACAGCAACAACGAAATGGATCCCTCCAACGACGCCTTCTTCAACGCTTGTTTATCTGCGCAAGGAATGGGGCGTGACGACGTCGCATTCAATGATGTTGTTTCCTTCCTCGCCACCTCTCCAGAAATTGATGCCACTGTAGAGGGTCTTACCTTTAATTCTCGTGCTCAGCTCAGTGATCTGACGCTCTTACGCGCGTCAGTCATGATAGGATGGTCCGATTTTACTGATTCTGACAGCAACGGCGAGGCCAAAAGGAAATGGTGGTAGCGATGATCCTTCTCGCAGGGGCCTCAACAGACGACCCAAAACTTGGTGAATTTGGTGGGCTTGACTGTCACGATGGCTCAATTTATGACTGGAGTTTCGTGGAACATCTCCTCGCTCTCTGCGTTAGCACACCAGAAGAGCGCAAAGAGAAGTGGCCAGAGACTCTCAATGAGCTTGTCGCTGCCTCCGCCGATCGCGACCAGCAGCTCAAGATTGTCATGCGCGCTTTCGTCGAGAACTGTGGGAGTGACACCAATGAGGAGGCTATTCGGGCGCTGGTGACGTATGAGTAAGTTGCACTATTAACAGGAACGATGAAAGCCACCCCAGGAAAGAATTTTACGCTGAGTGGCAACATGGTCATTCACGTATCTTCGATGATAAATACCCCCTTCCTCCCTTAAAAAGAAGAAAATCGTGTTCCAAAAAATGCACTTCCCTTTCTTTACCCCTCCCTCCTCTTTTAAAAACCTCTTTCCTTTCCTCTCCCTCCAGGAGAAGATACACAAGAAAAGACAGGCCAATCTTAATAATCTTAATAATGATATCCATAGTCTTGTCGCTAATCTGCTGCACACAGGAAACAAATCCATACAAAAACAGTTTTTCACGTTTCGTTTATTTTTTCTTTGCTTTGTTAACTGTCGAGAGCTTCTTTACCCCTTTCTGGAGCTTACCCTTTGCCGTGCCTTTCTTTTTCGCACCTCCCTTTGCAGTTTTTTTTGACTTCTCCTTAGCTTCTTCGTCTTTTTCCATTTCAAGTTGCATTTCCACTGCTGTGCCATCAGGAGCAACAAGTTTTTTCTCGATCTGCCCATCCTCCTTTAGAAGTCCAGCTTTTCCTGTTCCGAAAATTTTGGAACCCTGATTTGCATCCCACTCCTCCAGCACTGCCCTGATCTCGCTCCTATCTTTGACGACCGCCATCGCAGCGTCAAGGTCGTCTTTTGCCGAGTCAATGGCGGTCTTCCCATAAGTATTGCGGACGGTAGGATCGGCACCATTATCCAGTAGTCTCCTTAAAATTTTGGTTTTCTCGTGAAACGTCGCAATGTTGGCGACATTCCAACCCTTGTTGTCTCTGCTGTTTACGTTCGCTTTGAAAGCTCTATATTCCCAACTATGGCAGCCTGGATCCAAGCTGAAGTCATCGTCATCGCAGTGCTTGTGGTGTTCACACAAGTACTCCACAATGTTTTCGTGTCCGTACTGAGCTGCAATCGATAAAAGCGTCTGGCCTTTTGGATTTCTGAGCAAAGTAAATGATTAGTGATGCGGCGGATGGAGGAAAGGGTGATAATAATTCATTCAGCAACGAAAAAGCGCAGTCAAACTCGGCATACTACCACTAACCTTGCTTCGCAAGTCACTAGAGGTCGTTTCTTAGTCCTATCTGCCTCATAACACAGTTCCATCAGCTGTTCTTTGATACCATCCAAATCACCCTTCTCCGCCTTCTCCACTAATTCTTTAGTTATGAGCATTCTCGCAAAGTTCTCCCTGTCAGCTGCTGTCTTAATCCTTTCTTCCATCTGCTTCAAAATTTCCTTTTCTCTCGCTTGCATCAAACTCACAGTCTTCTCGTAGTCCCAGCTCTCCACGACTTCCCGCGTTTCTTCATCCTTTGCAACATCAAACGGCTTCTCTCCTGTTCCCTTATCTACAATTTCTCTGTCGGCTCCAGACTCCAACAAAAGCTGGATCGTTTCTTTGTGCCCATTGAAGGCGGCTCTGTACATTGGGGACCTACTAGTGTCATTGCAGAGATTAGGATTTGCGCCGAGTTTCAACAGGTGGGCGATAATGTGGTTGTGTCCCTGTGATGCGGCCTCGCTCAAAGCACTGTGCCCCCGCCCGTCCACACTGTCAACATGGTATCCTTTGTCAATCCAAGACTGCAACTCGTCCATGTCGCCATCAAAACCCGCCTCTACCAGATCCTTGCTGCGCCGGGAGTATTGTATTTTACGTATACGACATGGGTCGCTGCGTTAGCGACCACTTACCGAAAGACGAGAAGACGAGAATATAATACCTCAAACAAGTCTCTCACCTGTTCTTGATAACCTCCTTGGCGCCGAACATAATCTCCATCGAGTCCCCTTCCTCAGTAGCTCCGCCACCCCCTGCACCACCACCACCCTCATCGTCACCCCCAAGTTGAATCACCTCAAAAAACTCGTGCATTTCTTCAGGAAAATTTTTGTCCTCAGTAAGCAAGATTAAGCAAAATCCATCGTTAGGCATGAACTCATGAGGCTGCTTCTCACCCTCCTCCGGTCTCAGCAAAGTTGTCCAGCATTTTTCGTCCAGAATAGAATACTTTTTCAAAATCTCGCGAGGGAAGAAACCCTCTGCAAAGTTCTGAGTGAGCTGCTCTGCGCTCTCAATCGAGTTGTACTTGATAGTAAAATTGCTCCCATGCTCTATGGCCCCGACAAGAAGCTTACGTAAGTGACTTTTCTCCATGTCTCCAGGATTGAAACCAAGTAAGTATGATCCACGTTGATATTTCAAAAAACGGCTCGCATTTCCGTCAAGGTCCAGAATCAAAGGCCACTTCTCCTTCGCATATATTGCTTCATCAATCGCATCTGGGAGTTGCTTGATGTTGTTTATCTTGACAATTTTATTTGCATCCTCACCATCATCGTCTACATTAGTGTTAGGAGTATCTACGCTAGCGCCCGCACCCATTTTATTTTCTTTGTGTTGATCTTGTATTCTCCAGGAGTTAGCTGGGAAGTTGGCAGCGGATGAGATTAGAAGGGTAATGCAAACTTCAAAACAAGAATCAATGGAATTCTACAAACGCAATTAAGATGGCACTGGGAGTGGATCTTTCTCAAAATCGATAAGAAAATCACCAAAACACTGTCTCCCCCGAAAATAGAGATCAAAAAGGAGGAGGAAATTCAAACCACACTAAAAAAGGATGAAGACGAAAGTATTTATCTTCAGCGTGATTCTCTTGACATTTGAGGCATCCGCCGCTGATGTTGGCTACGACTTTTACGTCTACGCAACGAGGTACGCCCTAAATTTTTTGCCTCGAGAACATCGGGTTGGACAGCAGTGAGGCTTGTTGCGTACATCTTTTTTATCCAGTAATCGTACAGAGCAATATTTTTGCAGCGTCATTGGGATTGTGCAATTGTAATACCACTGCGGTTGAGTCCCCCCCACCTCACTCAGAAATTCTGCCATTTGAAACGTTGCACACATCTTGACCTCTTTTTTTCTAACTTTTTCTTTTCTTTTTCACAGCTGGCAACCAGAGTTCTGCTACGGGGAGGCATCTTACAAGGGCTGTGACAACCCGGACCCTTACTGGTCCCAAGCCCTGACGATTCATGGCATGTGGCCCGAGTGGAACAACGGGTCATACCCTGCTACCTGCAACTCTGAGAAGTTTGATCACACTGTAACTGATGCGATTGGAATGGAAACTATGACTAAGTACTGGCCTAATGTCAAGGTGGCCACTGACGACAGCAGCTACACTGAATTTTGGGAGCACGAGTGGACTAAGCATGGCACTTGCAGGTGAGATTCAGCAGAATGCTTTGCCCCGGCTCCTTGATGAATCTTGTGATGGGGGAACTTCCACTAACGATTTGTTTCACATCCATTATTATTATCAGTGGACTCTCCCAACCCGATTACTTCAAATTCGCACTCAGTGCAATGCCTGCTACGCCCTCAATTGTTTCCGCAAACCTGGGGAAGACTGTTAGCAAGGCAGATCTGATCGAAGCTTACGGCGGTGATGACTTTGCGGTACCACAGTGTGAGAGCAGTAAGTATTTGAACCAAATACTGAATTGCGTGAGCATCGATACTAATACCGGCGCGCCGCAAAAATTGGTTAAGTGCCCTGATGTTGTAGTTAAGGAGGGTGACTGTGGCGAGGAAATACAGATCGCCACTTTTAATAATAACTTAAAATCGGTGGATTGACCGCATTGGTGGATTGACGCCTCGGTGCAAGCTAACGAGTAGAAATGTTAAGCATTAGAAGAGCAACGGTGTCATGAGTTTTGTTGGAACGGCTTTCCCGCATATTGCATTAACAACCAAACGCTTATAGGTATTAAAAACAATTCAAACAATAAAAACCCTAACATCGCGTTGCCTTCTGTCTTCGTTGTCGTATCAATTTAATCAGCCACAAGCTCACAAAGCATGATAGTAGCACCAATTCTTATCTCCAACGTCTCGTCTGTCGGAATCAATATTGGGTCCCCTTCTTCAATACTTGTCTCCCCCAAAAATGTTCCATTTGTGGATCCGCTGTCAGTAAAGTAGATCTTGCCGTCCTTCATCATTTCAAATTTTCCGTGAGTCGTAGAGACTTCAAAGTCTTTTCCGTAGCTCAACCCCTTTTCCCTGAATTTCTTCCCCCCGCTGCGCCCCACGTAGCAAGCCTTTTTGTATCTTGGCTTCAGCAACTTCTTCTCCCCATCATGAGGCCCCCCCTTCGCAACGACAGATACATTGCACTTGGCCTTGCCCCCACTTTCTCTTACGTCTGTTTGCTTCTCAACGACTCCGCAGGCTTGGTTATGTGCTTTGAGGAGCTCAGCACGGCCCTCTGCCATTTGGTTTTGCAGGCGCTCGCACAAGACCTCAGACTCTCGCATTATCTCCCGACCCAGGTCCCGGCAACGCTGTTGGAGGTGCTCTTCTACAGTCATCGAGTCTGACATCGAACCTGACGGGATCGAAAATTTGAAGGAGGGGAGAGGGAGAGGGAAATTGTTCAAACGAATCAAAGAGCAACGACCTTATCAAAATCGAGATTTTGCGGCTTCAAAAACGAGATTTAGCCGTTTTACAACCTCAATAGGTAGATATATTTTCGGTTTTCGGTATATATTTTTGGTATTTCGGTTTTATGGTGCGTATATTGGAGTCCTCAGGTTTTGCCGGAGCCCGAAAAAACAAAAACCAAACTGTTCGAAGAGGGAGCCTAGATAGACTACAATTATATTATTCCGGTGTTTCGACGCACACTGAAACACTTGAAAAGGCCTACAAGACAGACGAATCCTAGAGAAAACATTCCCAACTGTCTGCAGTCCGCTTCGAACTTTTGAACCCACCCCCTCTCCTGCTACCTCTACAACTGGAATTGACGCTTCCTCTCCGCAGCGACGATGATGATCGAGGTGCAGCCGAACAATCTCGTATTCAAGGGTGTGAAGCAGAACACATCATATGTGTCAACTGTTGTCGTGACCAACACGCTCTCTTCCCCGATTGAGGTTGCCCTATCTTGCTCATCACCCACCCGATATACGATCACCCCGCAGAATATCAGCCTGAATAGCAACGAGTCGGTCGCAGTGACGGTGAAGCTACGCCTGACTCAATTTTTCAATGTGAAGAGTGGCTTGAAGGTGAGATTGTTGTTGGTGTGACAAAAATTCTCACCCTTACGTCCCTATGAACGCCGCACTTTCTCCTTCAACTTTTTTAAATATCCTCATATTCTTCGCCCCGTTCCATTCTATGCCTCACTCATTTGATTCTCACTTCCTTGTCTTCTCGCGCTCTTTTTTTGCTCTCTATAGGGTATCAAGGACTTTATGTCGCTGAAATCGACATACTTTGAGCAGAAGATTCCAATGACATTTTACCTGGCTAAACCGGGTGCTATTGACTCGCCGGCTGCAACGACTACCACATCAGCTTCAGCATCAACAACGAATAATAACAAGACGACGCAGCGTTCTCAATCTCATGCCCAAAAACAACTTCAGCAACAGTTGGACCTTACAACGCAACAACAACAACAACAACAGCAGCAGCAGTTGTCAGAGCAGTCCGTTCACTTCAGCCGCCAAATCGAGTCATTACAGGTATCGAACCAGTCACTCTCTCAATCTTTGAAAGACCAACAGCAAGAGAACGAGCACCTCCGAAACATGCTCGAAAATGTGAATAATACAGTTCCCAATGTTACTGCTCTGGTTGACGAACAGATCAAGAGAGAGAGGGCTGATTTCGAGGAGAGAAGTGCTAAGGTTCTAAACATTCTGCGCAAAAAGGACCAAACCATTCAACAGCTTGAGTCTAGATTGGAACAAGAGTTTGAATTGACCCAGTCTCTGCGGGTGGCGGAAGATGAGCAGACAAAAAAGTTGCAGCGGGAGATAGAGCGACTCCAGAACCGCGTGATAGAGCAGAGCGAACAGATGAGAAAAAAGGACGTGGATGCTCTCGAACTGATCCAATCGTCAGCTGCTCACACGAGTCATTTACAGACGGATTCATTCATGGCAAACGTTCGAGTTGCAGACGACGAGATTGTGCGAGAGTTGAAAAACAAGATAGCTTCTCAGAGTGAGCACATTGAGGTTTTGATGGCCGAGGTGCAGTCACTCCGCAAGACTGACTCGTCAACCTCTCAGGGAAAGAACGAACAGATAATGCAGCTAACGAACAATCTTGCGAGCGCAAAAGAGGAGTTAAAGGCCAAAGACCTTGCGAACGCTAGTTTGAAACGAGCGCTGGAGGATGCTCAGAGCATGATCTCTAGCCATCGCCATCGCAGCAACTACCGAGAGGACGAAGACAACGACGACGACTCCCTTTCTCCCCCCCCTCCTCCAACTACAGCCAACAGCAACGACGCCTACGAAAAGACAGTATTTGAGCAGACGAGCAAAATATGCGATTTAGAGATTCAGTGCAGTAACAACCTCGCGGCAATAGCGAGTAAAGACTCAACTATACGGCAGCTCACGCACAAGCTTACAGAACTTGAAGCCACCTCTAATTCCCTTACGATGAATTCTCAGTCGACAAACAAGGAGCTCATAGAGACGCGCAAGAAATTACAGCAGCTGGAGGCTGCTACGATTACCCACGACGACAAGGTCGCTTCATTGACTGCCCAACTGACCACTCTAGAAGATATTAACAGCACGGCTAAGAACACAGTGATCATCACAGAGGCTCGCCTGCAAGAGGCGCTCCAACAGCTCGAGTCTCTTCAACAAAATCGCAACAGGCAACGATCGGGACACCGTGCTGGTTCCGTTGAAAGCGGTGCGAATGCTTGGTGGCTTCATATCGCGAACGACGCGAAGCAGAAGCAAGAGCGGGACAAAAGCCTTAACGTACTGAAGCAGAAGCGTTCCATCCTCGACGACGCCAACGACGCGAACAACGTCAAAGAGGGCGAGTCTTCCTCTGAAGACTCTTTCCGCAAGCTTGAGGAATCGGAGGATCGTAAAAGACAGCAGAATGAGGCGCTCGTCAACCAGGGCAAAGAAATTACCCTCCTTCGACAGCTTCTCCTCAAAGAACAGATCAAGTACCGGCGTATTAAAGAAGAGGATAGCGAGAGGCTCCGTGCAGCGCTTTCTCGCATTGCAAGCCTCGAGCAGTCCATTCGTATCCACCGCGACGATGGTACGATGAAGCTACGCGAGCTCGAGACTGCACTCCGTGTTGTCTCTGGGCGCTCGGACCTTCACTCATCGCTCGCAGCAACTCGTCAGGAGCTCGCTAGTGAGCGAGTCGCGTCTGTTCACACGAAGGGCGAGCTTGAGTTGCACGTGAAGCTGCTCGAGGACGAAAAGGAGCGCGTAGCCGATATCCGCGGCAAGCTGGTGTCGACGCAGGATGAGCTCGATTCGCTTAAGATTATTTCCACTCTTGAAGGCATCGAAGGCATTGACCCCCTTACAATCTTGGAAAAGTTTGCGACGACAGCTGTGGACCAGGAGCGCGAGATTGGACGGCTGAAACGAAGGTTGCAGTCAGGCGGTACCAATGCGAACGACGACAATGACTTCGCCGCCAACAAAGAAAACGAAGCCGACTCCACTAATGTTGACAGGAACCTTGAAAAGCTGAAAGTAGACCGCCTTGTGGCTCGCAATCGGGAGCTAGAGAGTGAACTAGAGATTTTGCACAGCAAGAACCACACCAACAAAGAGCGAGACCTCGAGAACAACCGTAACAGCGAAATGGTCCACCGTGAGTCTACCCAGAAGTTCAAGCGAATCAATAGCAAGTTGAACCGCAGGCTCATCAGCTCTGAGGCGGAGTGCGAAGAACTGCGGACGAAAATAGAGCTGCTGCAGAATAAAGACATCGAAAATGATGAGAGTCTCAGGCTGGCCAACTCTGAGTTGGAGCGAACCAAACAAAAGCTGGTGTTGCAGTCCAATCTAGCGGCCAAGGCTGCGTCCCTTCACGGCGACAATTCGATGAAACCCGCTATACACAGCGAAGTTGCGCGCCTCCAGTCTCTTCTCGACGAGCGCACCAGTCAAGTAACAGTTCTGCTCCAATCCATAGAATCGTTGCAATCGGCCTCCGCAGTCATAAACAGCGTCAAGCCCAAAAATGATAACGATAACAGCGACAGTGCCAGCGAATCAATGGAAACAACCAACAACGACACTAATACGACAAACACAATCAATAATGACAGCAGTGCCTCCGTTTCGATTTCAATTCCTGACGATGATAGTATTTTCAACGACAACGTGATGATGAACACACACAAAAATAATGGCAACAACGCATCGGCAAATTGGGCTCTTCAGAATATCTCCAAGCGCGTCGTAAGCCTCACCGCCGAGCTCTCCTCTTCGATGGCAGTGGCTGCGATGATGGAGCGACGTGCAGAACGCCTTACGCGCGAGGTCGAGCAGCGCAATAAGCTCACATCTTTCCTAGAGTGCAAACTCAACTTGTATGAGAGTGAGCACAAGAAGCACGAAATGAGGGCCCAGACGATGGCTGACGAGCACTGTCGGCTGTCAGCAATGCACCAGAAAGAACAAGCGCGTGTCTCAACTGAGAACAACATTTTGAGACGAAATTTGCGGGAGTGCGAGGTTAAGTTGAGCGAGGCTGAGGTGGAGCAAGCTGCTCTAAGTGGTGACTGTCAAGTTTTGGAGGAGAATTTGCAAAACGTGCGCAGCAAGCTGAAGAGCACGAGTTTAAGGAGTAACAGGGACGGGGGTGGCATTGCCAGTATTGGCGGCGGCGCAAGCGAGACGGCTATCGTTATTTCTACCACCAATGGCGACGAAGTTGTCAGTGACGACAAGAAATACAATAACAATCTGGTCCAGCAGTTCATAGACCAACTGAGCGCGATGAGATCGCATTATCCGAACGGCCACCGAACTAGAGTACAGGAGGACCAAATTTTTGAATTTGTGTCCGATGTCGTGAAGAAGACTGATGCTGAGTGCGTTTACCAGACGAGCAAGAGGCGAGCTCTCGAAAATACGTTGCGCAGCACTCTCATTGAAAAAGACAACCTCTCTCTCACCAATTACGAACTATCGACTCAACACGAGCGCATGAGCAAACGGCTCGAAATGGCCGAGGAGGCACTCAGTGATAAACAAGCAACGAAGTGGAAGCACACAGAGAACACAATCGCGTTGCTCGAACGTCGAATCTCTTCGATGCAGGAGGAACTAATTTCCCTTGCTGAGAAAGATTTATATATTTGCGCTGAGCACCGTACCAATGCCGAGCAACTCGAAAAAATTAGACAAGAATTGCACGAGGAGAAGCGCAAGACCTACATGCTACAGAGCGAGTTCAAGGTTGTTAACGGCAAGGCGAGGGCGAATGCCAACCGGGATGTACATGCAATGATCGAGGACAATGAGGCCAAGCTCAAGCGCTGGTTTGAGAATGAGCTACCCCTTTTGTGCTCGAAGGCGAACACGAGCGGCAAAAATATGTGGAGCAGTTTCGACGAGGACGCGGTCGAGGAAGCCAATGCAACCGCTGCTCTAGCGCAGGCCCTCACCGTCTCCAAGGTCGTGCAAGGAAAACTGGAGATGAAACTTTCCGGCGCTCTGGAGCGTTGCGACTCAGCTAACAGCGATGCAGCGGAACTCAAACAGGTTGTGAGTCGTTTGCAGGACGAAATCAAGAGCATGGAGTCCGTTGCGGGCACATACAAGGTCGAGGGTGGAATGAGCCGTCTGTGGGAGCTCTATGCCCCCACGGGGAATCTTATCGAGAGTAGCAAGGTGACATCGGGAGAGCCTAACCCGACGATGCAGAATCTGTTGCAAGAAGTCGATGACTTGAGGTCATCAACTCAGAAGGCCCAGCAGGACTTTAAGGCGAGCGAAAGCGAGCGAAAGCGACTCGAAATGTGGCTGAAGGAGGCGAGGGTTGATGCCGAGGCCGCACAAGATCAGTTAAGCAGGAGGGTAACCGCGATCAGAGGCGAGCTGGAGGCGCGACACGGAAGGGAAATCACTGACGTTGTACAGAGGAATAGCGAGGAACAGACGAAACAGGCAGAAATAATCGGCACCTTGCGAGAGGAGCTCGTGGTCAAGGAGGGTCAGCTACAGGAGGCCAAGTTGCGATTGCAGCTCTTCGGGAACAGCGGTGACAGCGGAAGTGGCGATGCTGGCGTTGGCGCTGACGGCAATTACAACGGTGACAACCACGACGTCATTCAAAACGACGCCCTTTTGCAGGAACGCTCGTTCCTCCTCTCAAAGACGGAGAAGCTAACGACTATGCTGAAGGAAACAACTGCTGAGAAGATTTCACTTGAGCAGGAGTGCGAGAGACTGGTGAGCAGCACATCAAATACCCGCAGCGATCTCGAAGCCGCCCAGCAGGAACTCTCCATCCATAGGAGCGCGATCCGGGCCCTTGAGGAGAGCATCACGGCTGCCTTGACCGAAACCTCTTCTTTGCAGAGCACCGACGGGGAAAAAGTCATATCTACGCCGATCCTGGCGAGGAGCCTCGCTAGCAGCAAACTGGCAGAGAGCAAGGCGCTTCACCAACTCAAAAAGGCATCGACCAACGAAATGAAACTAAGATTGAAAGTAGAAGACCTTGAGAGGCACACGAAAGAGCTGAACCGGCTGGCCGTCGGTTTGGGAAGTGGAGAGGGCCCTGATTTGGGAACCGATCTTGAGTCGAAGTCACTTGCTCGCGACCTTATTTCGGAGCACGAAAAGGCCGCCTCGCCTTGGATTAATGAGAGCCTTGCGAAGCTCCGGGAGAGGGTTGCGACGCAGGCGAGCGCAATAGCCTATTTGGAGCTCCGCATCGCACAGTTCTTAGCTGAACAATCGGACAAGCCAGGGGACAGTAACATCCAGAACCTGAAGCGTGAGCTGACCCATATGCGGGAGGAGAAAGAGAATTTAACCGCCGAGCTGGAGGGCGTACGGGAGGAGATGAGGGAGAGAAACTCCCTCGCTCTCAACGCACTTGATGTAAATAGCACCCGGATTGAGGCGGAGAGCGAAATGGAAACCTTACGTGGAGTTGCAGACGCGTGGAGAGAGAAAGATTCGGAGACAAACGAGAGGCTGGGAAGCGAAAGGAAAAAGAGGATCGAAGAAAGCGAGAAGAGTGGGTTGGTCAGGAGGGAACTTGGCGAGAGGGAACAGGAATTAGCAGCAATGAAGGCGAGGGTAGAAGAGCTGGCCGAGAGCAAGAAGATCTTAATGGGAGAGTTGAAAATCTGCAGGGAGAAACTGCTAGAGAGGGGTGCGGGAGGAAAGTTGGGGGTATATCTCCACGAGTTTGAAAATATTGATTGTAAAATTGACTTGGAAAAGCTCAAAGACAAGCCACTCTTTGTCGCCTGCTCGGAGCTCTACGAGAAATTGAGCTCATGGCTAGAGGAGGTAGGGGAAGGCAACACATGGCAGACTCTATGGAGCCTGACTCAGATGGCTAACAGCTGCAGGGAGCTGGCAGCAACTGTCGAAGAGCTTCCGTTGGGTCTCGCAAGCGAGATGGAAAAGCTTAAGGAGCGATTCGCTGCTCTACAGAGCGAGATGGAGGATGGTAAAAACTTCGAGGAGAAGGCCGCCGAAGTGGCCGAGGCCGTCGCGAGGAGCCAGAGCGTGGAAGCTATACAGGCTCTCCGTGCCCAGGTCTTACATCTCAAGAAGAAGGCCGAGGAGGGGGAAGAGCACCGGAAGGAAATGGCGGCTGAAGGAGAGATCTTGAGGAGAGAGACCGAAAAGGCCCGGGAAGAGGGGGAAAGGATCAGACAGGAGATGCTGAAGAAGGGGGCGGTGAGCGAGGAGGAGATCGCGAGCATGAGGACTGAGTTAGTCAAGCTAAGGAAGACCAATTGGGAGACGACGAGTAGCTTGAGAAAGAAGTACGACAGCGCGCTTGGAGAAATGGAAAAGAGCACAAACAAATATTCTGAGACAGCCGCGGTGGAAATTGCCAGGCTAGAAGGTTTGCTGCAAGAGGCTAATGATAAATTGAGATCAGTCCAGCAAGTTGGCTTTGTTTTCAATGAAGAGGGTGACAACAAAAGCAACAAGAACAACAAAACGAAAGCCAAGGAGAGCTACAACAAAAATGTCTTTGATTTGGAAACGGAAGTATCAACACTCCGCGCACAGCTTGATTCTGCCAACGAATCTGCCTCTTCCATGGCCAAAAAATTCAGGGAAAGCACGGACGAGCTCGCGGCGCTTGAGCTGAGCCACAGTGAGCAGGTGGGCATTTTAAGAGGCCAGTTCGGCCGGTACAGAGAGGCGCAGGAGAAGCTCGTGAAAGGGTTGAACGGACAAGTTAGGCAGTTGAAGGAGGGAGGAGGCGGAAAGCAGCCCTTCAGCCGTACGAGGGTTCGGGGAAATAGAGTAACCGTAGGAGGCGGGTTGGATAGGCGAGGCGGTGGCACTCTACCCACCGCTGCCCTAACTCTCGAGGAGAAGATAAAAAAGCAGCAGCTTCGTAGCGTCGGAAGCGCAGAAATTGAGGAGCTTATGAGCTTGCTCGCGCAAAGAGAGGCACAGCTCAACACTGCGGAGGGGAAGTTGAAGAATCTCATGTACGAGTACAAGATGAAGGTCGAAGAAGCGGAGGCAGCTACCAGGGCTGGCTACGAAGGAGGCATTGTTGGCGGCGTTGGGGAAAGTGACGAAGTTGTTGTCAGAGTCGTGGATAATGCTATTCTGGAGGCGAAGCATGCAGTGGCGACTCAGGAAATTTCGTTGTTGCGGGAGGAGCTCCGCGCGAGCGCCGATGCAGCGTCCGAAATGAGGAGAGAGGTGGCTGTCCGGGTTCTGCAGACTGCTCAAGCGCGCAGGAGCAACACCAGCCCAAAAGTTGAGAGTCTGCTTCGCCAGCTTGGGGAGGCGAAAAAGTTAGCTAACAGCGAGATTACTCGACTCAAGACACAAATCGCGACCATGAAGGAGAGCAAGAGCAACGCAGATGATGTCCTTGCCATGAAAAAGAAGATTGCTAACATGCACAGCGCCTTAGCTCTCAGTAAGGAGGACCTGAGCCGCAAGACGAAAATAGTCATGAACCTAAGGGCCAGCAGGGCACAGGATGAGAAAGCCGTCGAGCAGTGGAAGAGCGAAGTTGCCGGACTAGAGCAGAAGCTTGGGAAGTGCACGAGGGAGCTGAGCAGGAAAGAGGGGTTGCTAAAGGAATGCAAAAATAAGTTGGAGGCTTTGGGAGGCGGTACAGGGGAAGGAGTGGAGAAGGGAGAGAAGGAAAACGAAAACGGAAACGGCAATAACGATAGTGGCGCATCCCCCAATCTTGACAAGGATGTAGAGGGAAAGATGCGGGGAATGTCTCTAGAAAGGACTCGGATGCGGCAGCAGGTCGCGGTACTCAAGTCTAAGATCGATGCTCAGAATGAGGAAATCAGCCGGCTAGAAGCGGAAGCGGACAAGCTGAAAAGTGCAGAGAGCAAAATGACTCTACTGAAGCAGAGCATCGCGCGGAAAGACAGCATATTGAAGGGCGTCAAAGCCCAGCTGGAAGCAACAGCCAAGGAATTCGTCGATTATAAGGCGAGGAGCGAGGTGGCTCTTAAAGAGGCCGAGCGAAAGATCAGGGGCTTGGCGGTCAAGGTGAAGGACGAGAAGGATGAAAGGAGCTCGGGGGAGGAGAGGGAGCTCGCGAGGGTCGCCGCTTTGGAGGAGAGCCGGGCGAACCTCAACGAGGAATTGCAGGGAATAAAGAGCAGCCTTTACAACATCCTGGGGGATTTGTATGACGCCAACGTCAAGGCCCGAGAAAACATTGCCGTCGCGAATAAAGGGGGAAGCGACAATGAGAGTGGTGACTTCAGTTTAGGTCTGGACCAGGCCAGCGTGGACAAAATCGGCGGCATGCTTGATCTTACCCCCACTGAAATCGCTGACATCTTCAGTGCGGATGGGAGGGGTGGAGGGAGCGAGGGGGCCAGTGGAGTCAGAGAGGGAGTACTAGAGAAAAGCGCTTTCTTGAATCAAGTCAACGAAGCTCTTGGAGGAGGAGGGGGGGCTGTAACGGAGCTCGCACACAGCATGATTGCTGACAATTTGAATATTATCCAGTCTGTTTCTCCGCCGCTATCTGGGGTCGGCGGGTCAAGGGTTGACCCAAAGGTTAAATCGGGAGGAGTGGAAGAAACTTCTGAAGAGTTGGGTAAGAGAATAGAAAACTTTGCAAGCGGGTTAAGGTTAGCCATGGGAAAGAAAGAATGACCTTGCCAACGCTTTCCGAAGTGCTTGCTGTGCAGGATGTGTAAAAATAAGCTATTTTAATAACGCTGCCTTTGCATTAAAAGCTGCTCAAGCAAGCTGTATTTAAACACTATTCATCTGCCTTTTGTCCGTCTTCTTGGCCACCTTATTGGCCACCTGTCTTCTTATTCCATTAAACCAAGCCCCAACAATGATAGGACTAACAACTAGGCCGAAAATAGCGCTGCTAGTCAGTACAACCTTCATCACCAAAGACTGCTCGCTACCTCCCATAGAAGATGCCGCAGACTGCCCCACCTGCGACCAAAGAATGGTGTACGGAAAACCGTGAATCACGCAAGCAACGGCAAAGTAAGGCCACCTCAGAGGCATCACAGCCAGCCCAAAGTTTTTCACCAACTCCGGGAAGCAAGAAAACCGCCAGAGCAGGGCGATGGTGAGCGGTCTACTCTCCACCTCTTTCCGAACGACTTCAAATACTGGCTCCCCCTGAAGCCGTTCTTCAATCCGAGAGCGAAGGAACCTTCGGCCAAAGGAAAATGCCAGGAAGGAGCCGAGCCACTTCCCCACGCCACTGTAGAGGAGGGAGGAGCGGAGGCCAAAGGCAGCACCAGCAGCAGTTTCGATCGGCGTAGAGGCTAGACCAACAGCAACCCAAAGGGAAAATACCAAGGAGTAGAGAACCTTTCCCCACCGGCCGTAGGATTCCACCAAGCCAAGAGCATCGTTGATGCCTTCACGGAGCCGGCCTAGATAATAATTCAGGTCAATCTTAGAAAGTAGAGTGGGAAGGAGATAGTACAGGGGGGTAACGACGAGAACAAAGAGAAAGAGGGTTTTAAAGACGGTGGCTCTATGTATGCGGAAATAGTTGATAACTTTTGACGTTTTCGTTGAAGAGGCCCGGGGGGAAGAGTTAATGCCTCCCCCGCGTGCGATTGCCACGCCAGTTACTTTGCTGTTTCCCAAGCTAGATGATGTCACATCATACAAAGAGTCGGATGCGGAGGAGGAGTCTGTGGTAGGCTCGAACAACCTTTGGAGCGAGCTCACTCTTCTTGTTGACATTTGCCCAGAAGGCGTTGAATTCAAAAGAACAGCTCTTTTCTTCTCTCCTCTGAGATCAACTCTTTTTAATTGCAAAACCTCTTTTCCGTGCGCAGCGACAGTCGCAAACACAACAGCAATTAAAAAGGCTTTGCGCATCTGGAAACGTGACGAAAACGGTGTGTTTTAGACTATGGTTGAAGGGTGGGAGAGATGTCCAAAGCCGCGTCAAGCGTCAATTTCGTATGTTATTTTTAATCTCTTGGAAACAAGAAGAATAACGGTAAATTGGGGCCCTTGAGGAGAGAACTTTTTTACCGAAATTAGCCCAGAGTTGAGCTGTTTTGAATGATTTTTTCCTTTTTTTCATTTTTTCATTTTCCCCCTTCCCTTACCTTAGTGCTGATACAAATTGTAATTTTCATCACCCAACACTTCGACCTTATCAAATTTTCTCCGTTCCTGACATCAATTTCCGCGATCTGATTAGTTTCCAGCAGATTCCTCCCTGCAGCTGATATTGCCACCTCTAGCGGTAATGGATCTGACGATCCCCGCAAAGAATCTCCGAACGTTCTCGAACGCTATCCAGTGTCTCGCCAAGACAGGACAGACCCTGTTCATTTCTTGCCACCCTGGGGAGCTCACCCTCCGCACTATCAATGACGGGAGGTCGTCCTTTATGTGTGCAACCTTTGGGCGGGATTTCTTCGAGGGAAGGGGGCCGCTAGTGAGTGCTCCTAAGGCCTTGTCGCAAAGGAAAAGAAAGGGGGAGGGGAGAAAGCGCAAGCGGAAGCGGAGAGGAGAGAGTAAAAGAGATCGACGGGGAGATATCTCCAACTCTTTGGAATCATCAACGGATGAAGGCGAAAGGTCAGTGAGGGAGCGAGCAGCACAGAGAGCGTATTATTATCGTTATCGTTCGTGTTGGGTATCGATCAGTGTTTATCGCTATTGCAAAAAAGCTAACGACAACCGATTGTTTGTTAATTTCCTGACTCAGCGACCTGGATAATAGTGACTCCTCCACTGACGAGGAGGACCCTAAATTTTCTCAATCTCGCTTCTCTCAGTCTAACGGCAACAGCGGCAGCGGCAATGCCGATATCGACGGCGATGGCGATGTTCAGATGGTTTACTTCAAGGCCAAGGTGCTACTTAAGCTTGTAGCGAATATAATGAAGGGAAAGAGTGCTCACAGCTCTTCCAATGATGCTTCTTCTTTTCATCATTCAGGCTCGGGCTACATGAACAGTCTCGGAGGCCTTGGTCAATATAAAAGCAAACCTACTAGCTTACCTGTCCTTTCTCTCCGTATCACCTCCCACGGGGGAGGGGTATCATACTGCGACGACGACGGCGACGGCGACGACGACGACGACGACGACGAGGAGGACCCCAACATGAGCGACTCCTCAGCCAACTCCAACTCCAACGATCCTTCCAAATCCTCGATGCTTCTGCGCTTCCAGTTTCGCAACCCCTGCGCTGTAACCAAAACTCACATCCTCCCCATGGACCCCCTGAAAGCCCCCATTATTGCCGTTTGCCCCCGTCGCCGATCGAGCCATTTACGAATTTCAAATGCCATGACCGGCTCGCTCATGGGGCACCTGTTAGGTACAAAGGGACTTCAGGGATCGAAAGGCGGAGGGATACCCGGGAGTGAATGCGCTTGGACCCTTACCAAGGGTGACAATGGTTTCCTCACCGTGAGCAGCTGGTCGCACGAGGATAACAAGAGGCAGATGTTAGAACATCAGCAGCGCTCGCCGAATACCACGAAAAATGCTTCAAAGCATCACCTCAAAACGGAGGCTAAAGTGGGAGTGGGGGAGCTGCCCCGGTACAAATTTTGGGTTCCCAAGACCCGAAAGAAGCGAAAGGTTGATCTGAATACTATCGGAACGCGAGATAGCGACGAAGACGATTCGGAGGACGAGGATCAGTCAGATTACCCGCCGACGCTGACAACCCAGGAAGGGACACCGGAGGTGCGCCTTGTCTTCTCGCTCCGGGAGCTCAAGTCCCTTCTCTCCTTCTGCGACGGAATGCAGAAAACTATGGGCTATGGCGGGGGCAATACTAGTTGCGGTGTGGACGGCTCGTTTGTCAGCCACGAGAGTGGCGTTGGAAGCGGAGACACCCTTCTGCTTGACGTATATTTTGTACACGGTGGCAGGCCCATTTCTTTCTCTGTTGACTCGATGGGCGGGAGCGGTCGCCGCGACTATGACGACGATGACGATGACGACGACGACGATGAAGACGAAGACGAAGAAGAGCCTGGCGGAGAGAAGCCGACGTGGAGCTTGGAGCTGATTTTGGCAACGCTGGACTGGAAACTCATTCCACTGCCCACTTCGAGATGATGAGGTTCACCGGGGGGAGGGAATAAAATGAAAAAAAAGGTAGTAGCTGTGATGAAGATTTTTCCGCGAAAAAAAAGTGGTTCTTTCTGTAGCGTATATTCACATTTAGCTTCGTCGTTTTTTCTTCGCTGGTTGCGACGACGTTTTCGACGACGGTTTCCTTTTTCTCGACGATTTCCTTTTTCTCTTCCTCTTGCTCTCTTCCTCGCTGCTGTCGCTCGAGCTGCTACTGCTGCTCGAGCTGCTACTGCTGCTCGAGCTGCTGCTGCTGCTGCTCGAGCCACTGCTGCTTGAGCTGCTGTTGCTGCTCGAACTGCTACTGCTACTGCTACTGCTACTCGAACTGCTACTGCTGCTTGAGCTACTGCTGCCAGTAGAGCTACTGCTGCTCGAGCTACTGTCGCTCTCATCACCGTTCTCGAGCGCAAGCCGTCGCTCGGCCTCTTGCTGGGCCATGATAAGCTTCGGCGCATTTTTAAGGTGCTCCCTGAGTCCGTCCGTGACCGGACCGAGCCCGATGGACGTGAAAAAATTGATGGCAAACCTCGTATTCCTTGGCACGTCCCTGGGAAACATGCCCCCGAAATGCTCCCTCATGCCCTCGTCGTCGAAGCGCTGCTTTAGTTTATTGATACCGATATTTTCGGCGATTTCCTGCACTAATATTTTTACAAAAATACGACTACTGGGCGTCGTGCTGTCTTCGTTGAGATGAATGTGGCTCAAACAATTCCAGGGTAAGGCGTCAGTATGCAACAGATGCGCGAACATTTTCGCCACGTTCCGCAACTTGTTCGTCTCCAACCTGTGAATTGTGCCGTACTGCTCCACAAAGCTCTCAGTAAAACTGTCTTGCCACCTTCTCCTCATCAAGCAAAACCTTTGAGCGATCAACCCGTAATACCGCAAGAACGTGCGCTCCTGGCTACAACATTCGATTAACATATTGATCAGTTCCATTTCTTTTCCCTCTGGGATGTTCATTTTGCTGAGCTTATGACAGCACTCCTCAAAGCCGGCCGAAGACATGATCGTGAGGTATATTGTGCGGCGCAAATTTATGAGGTCTTGCTCGGTCATGTCGGCGATAACCACCGTCCCGCCAGCGCCACTTGTTGAAGCAGCAGGGGCCGCACCATCACTCTCACTCTCACTACCGCTTTCCTCATCGCTACTATCATCATCGCTACTATCGTCATCGGTGCTATCGTCCCCGTGCTCATCCCCCCCCTCGCTCCCGCTCTCGGACTCGTTCTCCCCCAGGACCTCGGCCCTAATCAAACCCCACCGCCTCTCATTCTCGTCAAAGTCCGCGTCGACCCGGAAGGTGTCCAACTCCTCACTCAGCTCCAACCCGTCCTCGTCGAGGCTCATCTCGAAGGTAATCTGATCGTCCCTCTCCACCAGGTCCAGCTCCGGAATGACAACGGGAAATTCCTTAAATCCACCCTTCCTCACCGCGAACAGCCCCTCGATCGTGTACTGCACCCGCTTATCAATGTCCCCGTCGTGAAGGATCCCCCTGAACCTGTCGAACACCGCCTGCACCCCCTTGGGCGAGACCTCCGCCAGGTACGCCCCGACGTCCTTCACAAACAGCACGGCGATCTCCACGGAGTCGTCCGTCGGCTCCTCCAGCAGCAGCGTGAGCATCTCCAGCGCGAGGAGCTCGTGCGCCACGCCCTGGTTGACGAGCTGGGCGAGGAACCGGGCGAGGGAGACGCAGCGGGACTTGTCCCGCCGCTTGTACGAGAGGCGGAAGAGGAGGAGGAGACGCGTCAGGAGGAGCTCGCCCGTGGAGGGGAGCTTGGTGTTTATTACGGAGACGACCGCGGCGTAGACGGGCGTGAACGACGGGCTCGCGGACTGGGCCGTAAGCAGGGACTTGCAAAGCAGCCCGCTCCCCCTGATCAAATTGTGCCCAAAGAGGGCGGCGGAAATCTCCTTAATGTTGGAGACGTTCACCCTGTTCACCTTCCCGTTGATCCCCTTCTTCAGGCTCTCCCAGGCCTCCAGCTGCCGCTTGGTCTCCAACGCGGCCCTCTCCGGGTCGCCGAGGACCGAGCCGGGGGCGGAGGGGGGAACGGACGATAGGAGGCGCCGCTTCACGTGGGGCGGAACGTACGAGGCGGGGGCCGCCGCCGCCGCCGCCGCCGTCGAGGCCGCCGCCGTCGTCGCCATGCCACTGAGGGACGAAAGGGGGGGGACGAAAGGGGGGGAACAAGGGGGGGGGGGA
>Ga0115557_1000495_pt1 | contig 27261 bp, 20 predicted proteins | sample COGITO_mtgs_1104_FD_87280 | JGI IMG/M metagenome (GOLD analysis project Ga0115557, IMG submission 87280) | Pelagic marine microbial communities from North Sea - COGITO_mtgs_110421 | ecosystem: Environmental > Aquatic > Marine > Epipelagic | place: Germany:Helgoland, sampling site Kabeltonne...
GGGCTCCCCGAGGGAGGGGGGCCCCCCCCACCCCCCCCCCCCTCCCAATCCGCACCCGCCTGCTTTGCATTCTCCCCCTATTCCTCCCCCCCTCCCGGTCCCGGCCGCCCCCCCCCTCCCTGAACCCCCTCCTCCGCCAGAGCTCCAAACTCCCCTCGATCCGCTCCTCCCCCGACCTCTTCCTCACCATCCGCCACGCCACGAGGAGGGACGGCGTCATCGCCGGCCAGGTGATATCTTTTGTCGCTCGCCGCTGTGCAGAAGGACAACTCACCACCACCGCCGCCGCCGCCGCCGCCGCCGCCGCCGCCACCGCCACCGCCACCTCACCCGACGCACAAGATGGAACCGAAAAAAAGGGGGATGATAGGGTTAGCTGGGGCGGCGGGGACATTTTCAACGATAGGAGGTTCGAGCAGATAGTCGAGTGCGTGATGTGCCAGGTCAGGAGGAAGGGCGATTGCCGCATTCTCCTTGACCGGAGGAGCGCTGACTGGCATTCGAAGGATTCCCGCGGCGGGGAAAACACTTTCGATGAGGTGATGGGAGTGATAGAGGCGGGATTGTCTTCGCAGACTTCTGGCGAGGAGGATTCTTCTTCTTTCTCCACTTCTGCCAGCAAGAAGAACAACAAGAATAAGAAGAAGAGCAACAATAACAATAACAACAACAACAACAATAGCGACAGAAGTAGCAACAAAAACGACGCCCACAACGACTCCACCTACGACTTCTCAAAAGACGACGTCCACACCAACACTCTCAACGACGCCCAGAAACTCCTCCCCATCCGAACGATAACGCAGACAAACTGGGGCATAACGGCCCTCCTTGGATCCTCTTCTTCCCCCCCGCCGCCACAAATCGCCGGGCTGAATTTTCCTGTCGCCGTGTCGAAGCTCCTGGGACACGCGGACCTCCTCATCAGCAACGTCGACGTCGACACCCCGGTGGCGGTCGCCGCCGGTCCTCCTCTAGACGCCGACTCCTCGGATCACGACTCCTCATCCTCCCGAGACTACCGCCCCAACGCCCCCGCCGAACTCGCCCGCGACAAGGGGGTCGTAATCGACAGCTCCGACCTCCAAAATGTCATCCATTCGTTCGCCTGCTCTTACCGCGTCTTCGGGGTCCGCGCGGACGGCCCGGTTCTCAAGGCTATGAGGCTCCTTCTGCTCCCCGCCGAGCCCTGGGACGGCGCCGGATACGGCGGCGCCGGGCGGGAGCAGCGGAAGCCGCTGCTGCTGGACAACCTCTCGCCAGAATCTTTGGTGGCGGTTCTGTGGTCGGTGGCAGTTTGCGACGACGAGGAGTTTCGACGGCTCGGTTTTGAGATGGGCGAGGGAAACGAAGAAATAGGACTGGAAAGAAGCGGGGAAGGGGGAGCAGGGAGAGTGGGGATCGTAGAGAAATTTGTAAAGGAAGTAGAAGAGAGACTGAGGGATGTGATGAGGATGGACAGTGATTTTGCGGCTAATGCCTCGGATGATGATGACGAAGAGGAGGAGGAGGAGGAGGAGGAGGAGGAGGAGGGAGAAAAGCATCGTGTTGGTTCGTCGTCCTTTCGTCCCCCCCTTTTGTCGTCGTCGTCGTCGTCGTCGTCGGGAGAAAATCAAATGGATGGGGAGAGTGACACCGGTGATGACGAAGATGGTAATGATGATGGGCTCATGGATGCCACAGACGTGATTTTGAATGAAATTAACGAAAAAATGGGAATCAACATTAGCACTGTCGCGAGCGAAAACAACAGCAAGGTCGCAGGCGATGACGTCGCTGACAACATCAGCGACAAAACGAGCAACAAAATCAGTGTGAATACAAATAGCGATGATGCCAACATCAATTCCACAGGAGAAGACAGCACAATCGCGTCTACATCGACTCCTTTCCTGCCCGAATCTTCTTCTGCGCCCCCTTCCAACCCCTCCCTCTCCCCCCTCTCTCTTTCCACGATGATATTTTCCCTCCATTCCTTGTCCTCTTCTTTCCGAAACCCATCGACTCCCCTTTCCACCTCTCTTCTCGCCCTCGAAAAACTCCTCTCCCTCCCCCCCGAGCATGGCATCGGTACTCTCCCTCCCCAGGACTTGCCGCATCTCGCGTCCTTTCTCACCACTCTTCCGCCGTTAACACCGCAAAGCGAGACTAATGAGGAGGGCGACGGTGGCAAGAACAATAATAAAAGCCAAAAGACCCAGCACAACAACAAGAAGAAGATGACGAAGAAGAAGAAGAAGAAGAAACACAGTAGCGACAGCGACAGCAGCAACGCCAACAAAAATAACCTCCTCCACATCAACAGCTCTCTCCCTTCAACCCTCCTACTCTCCCTCCTCCAGCAAACTTCTCTTCACCTAATCTCCCCCTCCCCCTCCGCCCACCTTTCCTTTGGTTCCCTCCCCTCCCTCGGTCTCTACGTCAACGATCTCGCCCTCTTGACCCGTCGTTACCTCCCATCCCTCGGACCCCTTGGTCGGACCCTTGCCAGGAGCGCTGGTAGAAACGCCCTCGTCGCCGCCGGTAAGATGACGTGCATCCGCTGGGACGACCAAGACGACCATGTCGACCGCCTTGATGACAACGACGAGGAGGCGAAGGTACTCAACGGCATCGGGCAGGTTCTTTGGGGCTACCACCTTTTGGTTAATAGCCCCTACCAGCTCAATTCTCTTACTCCGCCGCTACCGTCGTCCATAGAGGATCCGAACTCCTTGTCTCTTTCCGTCCCTCCTTCGCCCAACACCCCAAAAGTCTACGTGAACCTGGGGATTCTAACCTCCCGGCTTTCAACTTTCCTTTCCTCTCCTTCCCCCCTTCATCCAGGAGTGCCAAACGCAACCCAAATTGACAACAACATTATGGCTAAAGCTTGCTACGCTTACTCATCCATAGTTGTCTCTGGGGCTACGCGTCGTGGCTCAAACGGTCGTGGTTTTGGTTCTTTTAAAGGCATCGACGACTCCTCGGACGTTGATCCTTGGTATGATGGCGACGATGCATGGGACGGTGGGAGGGATGGCATGCTGGATGTCGGACCAGGAATGCTGGTTCCCTTTCTCAAGCAGGTCCTCACCCCCCCTCCGCACTCCCAATCCCTCTCCCCGACACCTCCAATCGACACCCTACCCCTCCCTTCTCAACTTCTACTCCTCATATCCGCACACCGTCTCTTATACAACTCCAAAAACGACCAGTTAACGTCCTCCCTCGCACCCGCAAGCAGCTCTCGACAAAAGCAACAGCCCTCACTGTCCTCGCCACTGTCATCACCGTCCGCGGCTGACGCCCCCCCTCCCGCCACCGCGGCCGCCCCGCAACGACAGCAGTTCCGAAAACCGTCCTCCCTACCCCTGCCCCTCCTCCGGCACTTCACGGAAACTCTGCGGTCATCCCTGAGTTCCACCGTCACTGATATACCTTCTGGCGCGAGCCTTCCCCAGCCCTCGACTTCTGCGCAGCCGGGGCAGGGGGCGGAGGATTCACCTTCCGATCCTGGGGCAGAGGTACCAGCTGCGACGGCGTTTGAAAGACCGGTGCATATTTCCGACATTTTCACCACCTTTGAGACAGCCATGGTTTGCGATTGTGTCGGCAGTATGGGCGGCCGTTTCGACGATGTAAAGGGCGGAGTCAGCCTAAATCTTTGGAAAGGTATTGGCGGCGGGGGAGAAAGGGGATGGGCGGGGAAGGGTGCACAGCGAGAGGAGCAACTGCGAGAGGAGCAACTGCGAGAGGAGCAACTGCGAGAGGAGCAACTGCGAGAGGAGCAACTGCGAGAGGAGCAACTCCTCGAACAATTCTCGACTCTATCGAGCGGGCGTCTCATACGCTTCGCCAGTGGTCTCGTGAACGGCGGGGCCTTAAACAGCATTTCTGGTGAGCGGAACGTCGTGAAGTGCCTGCTATATATGCTCACCTCTCGGGTCCGGGAAATTTCCTCCCCCAGACACCCGGAGTTGACGGGATCACAAATCTCCCAGGCCGTGGAACTCGCCGACAGGGTCAGGATACATTGCTTGCGCGTCCTAGGTGCCTCAGCTGGGTCCGCGCTTCTTTCTGGCACCACAGGATCTGGAGTGCTGAATGACGCTGACATTAATGTAGCCAACGCACTCAAGGGAATAACAATAACGCCTAAGAAAGACGACAAGGTCATCTCGGACGTCATCAAAAAGAGTCAGAAGAACGACAGTAACAGTAATAAAGATGGTAACGACGGCAGTTCAGCTGGTGGGAAGGGCGACTCTATATCGGACTCGTCCCCTCCTCTTGTTGATTCCGCTTCCGTCGATGGCATTCCCTCCGACAGCAAGAGGAACAAAGACGCAGCCACCGATGACGCTTCCGATCTCGTCCTGCTCACTGCGAGCACCGATCTACTATCGTCCCTCGGCGACTTAATTTTCGGCGGCTCTTCTGGTGAAGGCGCGGGCAAAGACGCCACCTCCAAGTCTGCATCAACCGAAGCGGCGACACCACTGATTACTGGTAGGGCATGGGACATTGGATCTGGAGATCTCAGGAAGGTAATGGAGTCCATAGTTGGAATCGTAGCGGGAGTGGGAAGACGTCCCGCGACGAACGCCAATGCCGGCGGTCAAGAAGGAAATAACGAGTTGGGAGGCTGGAGGCACGACACGGCCGTAAGCAGAATCAAGGAGGTCATAGGCATGAGAATCAAGGGCTTGGGGGAGAACGATGGGGACGAGGAGGATGACGGGAAGGAAATCTTAGAGAAGGCACGGATTGCCGTAGAAGCCGCCGATGAAGCCGTGATCATGGCAGAAAAGTGCAGAGCGATCCTCCGAGAAATATCAAAGGATGACGAAGGTGGGAGAGACGGGGGGGAGGGGGGAAGGGGTGACGACGGCATTTCGACGGCGGAAAGTGGCGTCGAAGTGGGCGACAACAGCCGCAGAGAGGATGGAGGGGAAGCGGAAATCAGCGGAGGAAAAAATACTTCCATGAAGAGCTTTGCAGGTCGCTTTTTCTTCTCCCGTAGCAAGGATAAGGATCAACTCGCCGAAGCTGAGGGAGAATCCGTATCCCCGGACTCGACACTGTCACACCCCCTCCTCCCTTCCCTCGATTCTTGCCTCAGATCAGCGTCCCGTGCCGTCTCACACTCCAAGGCCGTTTATAGCCGCCTTTCCTTCGGGGGCAGATTTACCTCCCCTCAAATTCTCCCAAACCACCACCACGACACAATCGCCGAGGGAATGCTCAAGAAGAGAGAAATGGAAATATCGCTTGAGCTCGGAAGGTGCCTGCAGCTCGTGCAGATTTACGAGGGAGCGATGATAGAGGACGATAAAGGCGATTCTGGGAAGGATGGAAAAGGGAAAGAACAACGACAGAGTGAAATTCTCAGCAGGGGGAGAACGAAGGGAAGGGAGATATTGGAAAGAATGCTTATGCCTGAGTAAAATGATATGATGAGATAAAGGATAAAAAGAAAAAAATGCAAATGCGTTTAAAGTAGCATCGAAGCTGCCGAATTCTTTCAGCAGTAGTTTTCAAAGTGCCCTGCATTGTTAACTTCTCTATTCACGCATGTGTTTTGTTTTGTGTGTGTGTATGGACGTAGGCGACAGATGTATCACACTCGGCCTTTAAGCTTCTCATTATCGATCGGGTTGCTCGGACTCGTAATCATTGTTTTACCTCTGAACGCCAGGTTCTGGTTGAACTCATCACCTGTCCAGTATGCCACGGCGCAAGGGACAAAGATGCAAGTGACAATGAGGATCGGCACATTCTTAGGGCCGAGGGAGAAGGCCTTCTCAGTCATCTCTCGCCGGCCATTCCACTCCTCTACGAAGGCGTTCTTTTTCACTCCCATGTTGCGGCTGAGATTTTGGGATTGGGGTGAGGGGGGGATCAGTGAGGGGGGAGAGGGAGGGGAAGGGTTAGGGAGGAGGAAAAGTTTGGCGTTGTTCGAAAGGAAAAAACAAACAAACGGTTAATACATCGACCTTCATTTTAAGTATGCAAGAGGCATGGGATACACCATACCCCCTCAAAACAATCCTCGCATTCACTTGTCGCTGAAGCTCGTACCGTTGTATCCGGGAGCTCTGCCCCATACTAAGACCCGTCCGCCGGACCGCACTAGCGGCACGCATAGCGTTAATCATATTTATTACAGAATGTTGGAAAATTGATCCTCTGGTGGGTTATATCGGTTTCCTCTATAATTTATCAGGGGAATTAGTTAAGCGGTCTGGTTTCGGACAAAAAAATGAATTTTACGCTCCTCGCCCTCCTATGGACGTCAGTCTCATCCTTTAGTTTCTTCAATCCCCCCGCCACTTCTCTACCCTCCCAATTCCTGGCCAACCAAAAATCTCTCTCTTCCACCACTGCCACCTCCTCTCCAACCAGCCTCTCCGCTACAGCCCATAAATTCGCCAAGTACCATGGAATTGGTAACGATTTTGTCCTCGTCGACGCGAGAGACTCGAGGGAACCGACGATGCCCCCAAAATTTGGGGGAGGACTCTGTGACAGAAATTACGGTGAGTTGCTGAGTTGCTGGTTTTGTAGTACTTATTCTCTAGATGGGCCTCGCCTAACACACACATTTGTTCACCTTTCCACGTTGCCACGTTAGGTATCGGCGCGGATGGTGTGATTTTTGCCTTGAAATCGCCTAGTGAAGAGTACGATTTTGAGATGCGCATGTACAACAGTGACGGTTCCGAGCCGGAAATGTGTGGGAATGGTATTCGCTGCCTTGCTCGCTTTTTGGCTGAGATCGACGGCCCCGGCGCTGAGCGTTATAGAATTCTCACTGGCGCTGGCCTTATCGTACCCGTCTTGAATCCCGACGGTAGCGTGACTGTCGATATGGGTGAGCCGGTTCTCAAGACTGCCGATGTACCCTCTACACTTGCCCCAAATGCGGACGGCGAGTCGATAGTCGAGGCGGACATCCTAGATGACGACGGAAAGAACTGGAAAATAAACGCTATATCGATGGGTAACCCTCACGGAATAATTTTTGTTGACGACCTCGAGGCACTCGACTTGGAGCGGTATGGACCACAGTTTGAGAGCCACTCTACCTTCCCAGCCAAGGCTAACATTGAGTTCGTTCAGGTGATGGCACCGGATTACCTGAAAATGAAGGTTTGGGAGCGGGGCGCTGGGCCAACTATGGCCTGTGGGACGGGAGCGTGCGCGCTAACTGTCGCGGCAGTCAGGGCTGGCAAGATTCCCAGGGCTGGGAAGGAGGGAACAAGGGTCACATTACCTGGGGGTGATCTCTACATCGAGTGGAGGGAGAGTGATAACCACGTATACATGACCGGCCCTGCGGAGAAAGTTTACGAAGGGACTGTAATTGAGCCTTAAGTTAAGGAAGAATGATTTGAAATGAAACGTCAGGATCAGGAACCCGCTTTTTTTGGCAAAGAAACAACTACCTTTATCTTGCATTTGCAGACCCCACTTTTTTGCACCTTAACACATCTGCCTTTCATCTTTCTGTTCGGTAAAGCACCCCTTTTTCTACATTAACGAGTATAGCCTCCTGACGGCGGGCGCATTAATGATAGCGCTCCCCTCCTGACGACGGGCGCATTAATGATAGCGCTCCCCTCCTGACGGCGGGCGCATTAACGATAGCGCTCCCCTCCTGACGGCGGGCGCATTCGTTCGCCACTGGGCGTATAGTGACCGCCACCACCATCCCTACCACCTCGACGCCACTTCCTCTTCCTCTCATCGCTCATTCCCTCGAGAAGCTGGACCTCAGCCGATTCCCTGGCCCTTCTTTCTGCCTTGACCTTTTCCCTCTCACCGCGTTTCCCCTTCCACAGCGTCGCAGACACCTCCCCCCCCCGACGACGACACTCCTCTCCCTCTATGGATTTTCTCAGTGAATTACTGATAGAGCGGGATAGAGTCGAGGACCTACATTTTGTCGTGACTGTAGTCGGGGTGATAGAAATCGCCAGGCGCCCAATCGACTTCATGGCAGTCGGAGATGTGGGGGAAAATGCGCAAGAGTAGCGAAAGTCAGAATCTTCATTATCAACCTCCTTTAGTGACTGCCGCAATAGCAATATTTTGTGGTAGAATCTCAGCGGCGAGGAAACGAAGGCAATTGATGGTCCTTGGGATTTGTATCGCGACGAGAGGCTGGAGGGGGCGAAGAATTTGTAAGTGCCTGTGAGGTATTCCCCAAACCTAAGACTATCGCAAACTGATTGTATGCTCCGCAACGTCGGACTCTCCTTGAATCTAACACTTGCTTCTTGGAAACCCTCATTGTCATTGTCATTGTCATTGTCATTGTCACGGTCATTGTCTTTTTCATCGATCAAGCTTAAACCAGAATGGACAGAGTTCAAAAATTTCGACATATACATTGCGTTCGGTTCTAGGATTGTAAAGTGGTACGGTGAACTTTCAGCGATGGCTACGCACCGACCAGTTGATCGTGCAAACATCAGGGAGCCCGCAATACCTACAAATGGGAGAAGGAAGAGGAGAAGTTGACGGCGGGTGTTCCCTCTGTTGTTGCCTCTGTTATTATTTCCGAATGTCAATCGCCGTATTATCGAAAATACTACAAATTGTATCCCAGCCAAGACCTTCAAGAATGCACCAAGTACACCACCGATCACCTTCTTTGCCATCGTAAAAATCCCGGGGCCACCATTCGTAACAGCATTCGAATCCTCCTCCAAGCGTTCAAACATTCGCCGTATTTCCCCAGCCCCACCCTCAATCCCAAAGTCATCTGCAGCCTTTTTCAAAAATGCATCCCGAGCGGGACCTTCACTAATTTGGTCCACCGCCGTCTTCAGCTGCGAAAGTTTAGACCTCCAGGAGGCACTAAGGGGAAGTGGCTTGTCATCACTATCTTCAGGTGTCCATTTCGTCGATAGAGCGTGGCAAGTATCGGGACTACGGATTAGAAGGAGGAGAAGGACGCCAAGCAGAACAGAACGCATGGGTACTTTCTTATTTTCCGCTCTATGTCAACAATTTTCGCTTTTAAGAGAGGAGAGTACAGGAGAAGGGAGCGGAACAAAATTATAAGTAAAAAAAATGATCGTGAAACCCGCTTTAATTTTTTCACCCCTTTTGAAGAATCCAAAAAAAACCGCTCTAATTGAAAGACACTCGATTGATTGATCGCTACGAAATTTGGTATCGATAGAGGAATTGCTCTATTTCATCAACCCAACCAGAAATTTAACCCAGAAATTTGACGAAAGACACACATCTGGAACACACAACATTCGAAACGCTTTCTTCGCCAAAGTGGTCTACGCCTGAAATACCCCCTGAATTAAGCCCTCTACAGTCCCCGAGCTAAAGAAATAATGCCACTCGCCAGTTTTGCGAAGGTGACCGATTTTAAGACGGCTCCTGCCTTGAACCCGCCTATGATGGATATTCGGGTTAAGGTGCTTTCCCTCCGTCGGATACCCACAAATTTCCCATCAGCCGCTTTTGGTGGCTCATCATACGATAGTGTTGGCCGTATCCGTGTTCAGGGCGAGTTGAAGGTCAACAAGTTGAGCGACAAAACTGGACTTCACCCCTCATTGGTCAAGAGCGCCACTGAGATACCCCCTGAGACCCTCTCTTCGACCACTTCCAACTCGTCAGCGCGTTCCAAGTACGGAAACGAGGTGCTATGGGGTGCGCATGGCAATGGATCGCTGCTGAGCTGGAAGGTATCGATCGAGGAGCTCAAGAGATTGAAAACATACAACCCTAAAATGAAACTCCATATCTTTGCTGTCGTTCCGAAGGGAGCAAAGACAGTCTCCAGCGAGAGCGAGAGCGAGAGCGAGGAGGAAAGTGATAGTGACAGCGACAGCACCGACAGTGACATTGAGAAGAAGACGACATCGAAACTAACTAAGAAGGCCAAAAAAACCACTACCCCCCAGCCTCAACCGACTGGCGCGGATCCCCTCGGATGGATCTCCATTGACCTCCGTGATGTAGAGAGCAAGGAGCTAACCGAAACCTGGATCAAGCTGCAAGGGATAGACGGGAGTGACGCTAACTGCGAACTGAAAATTTCTGCCAAGGTCGTGGAATTTGTCCCCAAGAAAGAAATATCTGCTGCAGGCAGAACACAGGTGAGTGGAGTGCGAGGTTTATTATTCTAGATGAGCGCAAAATGTACGCCCCCCCCCGTCTAACAGATGCAACATTCCCAGCACCTTCCCAACCCCCCTCCAATCAAATCGGTCGTGGCTGCGGCGCCAAAACCGCCCGTTGACGCACTGCAAGTTGGGAACGGGACGGATCTGTTCACAATTACCATCCGTGTCATCTCCTCCTCGTGCTTGAATTCCATTCCCAAAGCTCCCAGTAATATTATCTTGGACAAGAAGGGGGCATGGTTCAGCTACAGCTTTCTTGGCGTTGTCGTTCAGACGGAGAGGTTTTGGGGTTTGGGAGAGGGCGAGGCAATATTTCCTGACGTTGCGGACAGTTTTAAGCTAAGGGGAAGTCTTGACGAAATGAAGGCATACTTGAAGAGCTCGCCGCCCTTGGCATTTTATTTGGCCGGTAATGCTTCTATCCTGGGATCGGCGTGCATTCCTCTCGCGCCCTTGATCAGCTCAGTGAATTTTAGCGGACAAAGTGTTATCGGCGGGAGCTGGAGTATCACCAAGGAGACCGGTACTGTCAGCAGAATTGTTCCCAAGGGTGGCGGTGAGGCGAGTCTAGAATTGAGTATTGCGCTTGAGCAGATCACGAGCAATAGCCAGCCTTTGCCGAACTCTAGTAGGGAGGCCGCCATTGCCGCAAGCGAAGTCCAGCACCAGCAGCAGATAGCGTCATTGCAGAAAAAAATCGCCAACCTCAGCGAGAAGCAGGTGACTACGGCGGCGGCGAAGAGTACGGTCTCCTTCCAGAAGTCTCCCGTGTTTGAATCGGCTCCAGCGGGAAGAATGGTGGAAGCTATGGTAGGTTCAGGAGTAGGGGACGCCCAAAATTTGGAGAAAAAACGTGTGGAGCGGGAGCTGGAAGAAATGAAGAGACAGCAGGCGGCAGCCCAGCAACAGCACGAGGCTGAAATGCAGCAGATGAGACAACAGGTGGATGCGGCGGCTGTTCAGCAGCAGCAGCAGCAGCAACAGCAGCAGCAGCAGCATCAGCATCAGCAGCAGCAGCAGCAGCAACAACAACGAGAGCAAGTCCCCTTCGCCAACGTTGAAATCACTCCAACATCAATCGATCTTGATGACGTCGACGATGACGAAGATCTCTCCAACCGCTTGGACGGGATTAGGCTAGAAGTAGTTTACGATGGTAATACGGTGGGGTCATCAGCAAATGTCACGGAAATAGGTGACTATGGTGAGGTGAATGTCACGAATATGCCTGCATCAGACGTCATCAAGGTCGACGTTTTTAGCGAATGCGATTCACTGTCAATGAGGTGTGTTACAACTCACGACAAGGGCGTTATCGGGATTGTTAGCATTCCTTTAGAGACCATTGCCATGAACAAGAGCCAGAGAGAATTTGATATTGTTAGTACTGGAGAAGATGGAGGGGTCATCGGGAAGGTGGGGGTCGATTTCATTCGTCGGGATTTAGGAAAATATGCCAAAGACGTTGTTGGCGGTGGGGGGGAGGTGGCGCCTCTGGCAATCGACAACTACTCCGCCGCGGTCATTGCATCGCCGACAAAAACGAAAAGTTACGACGGACGACACATATACCGCTTTTCCATAGAGACGAGGTCGCTGGAGGTCACTGGGACCACCCTTGCCGACGACGACGTCATTATCTCTCACTTGGCTACGCAGCTTGGTGCCACGAGGCCCTACTCAACGAGCGCCTTCAGAGCTGCTAGCAGCGGCGTCACAACGATCCCCAAAGGGAAGGGGAGCACTATTGTCTATGAATTTGTTGCGAGTCCCAATTTTGTGAACGGTTTAAAGCCAATCGAGGTAGGCGTGAGTAACGCAAAGGGGGTAAAACTTGGCAGCGGGTTCCTGTCCGTTGCAGAAGTTCTCCCCGAGAGCAGGATGAATAAGCCTACTTTCATACGGGACAAGAAGACAAACAAGACGTTTTATTCGGTGAGTGACTTCCAGTCCGCCATCGGCGGGGGTGGGAATCCGACCTTTGTATACGCAAGCGAGGTGGTAGTCGAGCTGGGGGGCGTAGGGAAATTGAATTGTGCGGTAATCCTGGAGGATATTGGGGTGGACGAAACCATGGGGAGAGAGGGGAGCGGAGATTTGGTGGATCCCTTATCTAGCCCCCTCGAACTCGATCAGACCAACAACAACAGCATGTTGAACATGGACAGCAGCTTCGTCGTTGACAACAGCAGGGTGACCCCAGGCGCGAACAATTTAGCTGTTAATCAGCTCAACAATAGTACAGCTGCTATTGCTGCCGCAGCTGCAGCAGCAGACATCGAGCGTCGGCGTAGGGAGTGGGAGGAGTGGAGACACCGGGAGGAGGTTGCGTGGCATGAGCGCCTTCGAGCGAAGGAGGAGGCAAGCTTAAGGGCCGTCGAGAACAGCGCTAAGCTGAGGGAACGAGAGAAGAACGAGGCAATCGCTCACGCTCAGGCCGAGTACGCGAAGTTGGAGGGGAGGCTCAGAAAAGCCCTCCTTGAGGTCGAGACCAGGGAGCGGAAGCTAAAGGCAGACGAGGTGCAGCGGGCCGTCGAACACACGCAAAAGATGCAAGAAATTCAGATGATGTCGCGGCGGGGGAGAGAGGAGGCCAAATTTCAGGTGGACCTTGAGAAGCAGAAGACTGCTGCGGCACTTGAGCGGGCCGAGATCGCTGACAAGGCAAGAGTTGTGGCGGAGAAACGTTGCGCGGAGGCGGAGAATGAATTCACTCACTACAGGCAGCAGCAGAGGAAATCGCCCGAGAGTGTGTTGCTGCAGGAGTTAGCGACACTGAAGGGAAAGCTGAGCGATTCTGAAAGCAGGATCAACAAAGAGCGGGCGGAGAGGAACGCTGCCTTGCTAGAGAAAGAGCAGTTCCGAGCTCACATCCACCGCTTGGCCAGGGCATTGAGGAGGGAGCGCGAGAAGACTGCGAGTGCGGCCAGAAGGGACCTCGAGCAGCTGAGACTAGAGTACGTCGCCAAGGAGCAGAAATTCGTCCTTGATGGGGATCGGAATGAATTGAGGAAGATCAAGGAGGAGCTGAAGATGCTCAACGATATTGATAGGAGAGGGACGGAGGTTGGGGGCGGAGGTGGAGGACGTGGAGTCGAGAGCGTATGGAAGATGCGAGGAGAGATTGGAGTGAATACGAGTACAAACTTTGGTGATGTTGGTTATGAAGGGCCACAGACACCGCCCACGAAAGTAAAACCTGTGGCGGAGATAAAGGTCAACAGCCCGATTGTTGAGAAAAAATCCTCCAACTACAACAGCAAGCTAATAATTGAACACGAGCAGGAAGTGGAAAGACTGGAAAATGAGAAAAGAAGCCTTCTGGAGACAGGTGTATTTGATGTTGACAGTGAAGTGATCATTGAATTAGATCGGCTTTACAATATTGCCAGCTTTAAGCTCAGCGAGGCCAGGAGCATGGGAGGAGGTGGAGTTGTGCAGTGACGTTTGTGCAGTGATTAAAAATTGTATTTAATGCATGATTTTTTGTGCGACAAAAGGCGTGCTCCCTACATTCACTTTTATTGCTGCTGCTTGCTACCAGACACTATTTCCTTCCTGTATCCTCCATCTCGCCCTCAACTCGCACATAGAGGTCATCCTTCGATTGTCCGTCGACGTAGTCCGCAATTTGCATGGGGTCTAGCAACATTTTCTCTTCTGCGCCGTCCTCACCTCCAATAAAAAGCTTCGTTCCAGCAAAATCCATTTGTAAATCAGCTGCCAAGAATGCTTTCAAAACTTCGACAGTGTGGCCAAGCATAAAATGATCTTCCACCTGACTACCGTCCGGAAGTTCGAATATGACTAGGATCTCACTTTTGCTTTTACGTGCCATTTGTGCCTCCAGACCATCATCCTTTTCCTCTGCCAAGTCATGTGCACGAGAGAGGTTTAAAGTTTTGACGGCGGCAGGTGAAGAGGTAGGATTCCCTGTTGATTCATTGTTAGTGACAGCAAGGATGGCGTCATCTCCATCAAACTGAACCTTGGACTCCATAATTTTATCTGTCACAGGAAAAGGTGGTGAAGAGGAAAGAGGAAAGAGTTTTCAGTTTCTCCTTTTTTTCCCATGTTCCACAGATGAAAAACATCCTAAACAACATTCTATTTCAGAAATTTAACAACTACTTTACCTTGGATCCAACACACCTGAACAAGTACATTGTGAGACGGATGGATCACGCTGAAGCCGACGATTACTCTGATGTCAACAATCTGTTGATCATTGAGAATGAAGCGTTGAGAGGTAAACTGGCCCTTCTGACAGAGAGGATGGAGGCTCTGGAGCAGCGGGAAATTGCGAGGGTGGCAGGTTCTCCGGTTCGAAAGAGTAGCAACGCCTCCACAGGAAGTAGGCGCAGCCAGACGAAAAGCTCAGTTGTCGAAGAAGATGGAAGCTTGCCTGGTCAAAACAATAGCATCATCAACAGCGACACAAAATCCGTAAGTATGGGCGGTTTGGAGGAAATGATGGTCAAGATTCATATGGCAAAAGAAGACGCAATCAAGTATGGCGAATCTTCGCGCGAACAGCTCGTCAGTGACATCAGCTATTTACACAGTTTACTGAACAAAGCCAAGGCACAGCAAACTGAGAATTTGACGGAGATCTTTCAGCTCAAGAAGATCGCAAAGCAGCAGAAGATGACTTGCGATAAATTGAAAAAGAGGAGGGAACAAGATAAGATGATTTTTGTGGAGATGCTGAAAAGGGAGCGTGTACAATTTGAAGCCAAGTTGGTCGGGGCAGAGGAGAAAGTGAGATGGTTCGAGGAGGAGATGCGCAAGGTCACTGCTTGGGCTAGGCAGCGCCACATGGATTATGTGGAGGCTGCGACAAAGATGCAGAAGACGATCAACGAAGCGCAGCAAGAAACTGTCTTACAAGCAAACACTTTTAATCTTGACCTGGCCAGTGAGTTAGAGTCACTGCGTTATGAGGTCTCGAACATGAACGGCTTTCAGATCTAGCCGTGTTGAGGGGCGCGCACGGGGGGGGAGGGGGGGGGGCTTCATTACGTCATCCAGCTCCTTTGAATAAAGCTTGTTGCAATAAACTTGTCGCTTAACTGTTGCTACATTTTAATTTGTTTCTCTGCTCAACACTAATAATCGCTTCTTTCATTTCACGAGTAATGCGTCCTGGTGCGTTGCCAATCTCTAAGAAGCCAAATTCGTCTCGAAGAGTAGCCTCATCCCCCCAGACTTCCCCCATCATCTCCTCCAACCTACTTTTATCCTTGTAAAGCGCAATCACACGATCGGCGCATCTTTGTAACGAAGCATGATCACTCTGCACTCCACAGTGAATGAAACTACGGCCATTAAACAAGGTTTCGACGTCTTCAGTCCCCCAATAAATAGGAATACTGCCAGCAAGCATCGCGTTGACAATTTTTTCGGTTACATAGCCGTCTTCTACGATATTCTCAAAGGCGATCACGAAATGATAGTTCCGGTAGGTTACCACCGCATCGTCATGCCAACTCTCAACGAAACGGTTCGCGCGGCGCTCTGGTTTCTCGGCGTTTGATTTGTGCCCTCCACAAGCTCCCAACGCGTCCACTCGGAGCCCAAGCCGTTTGCTGGCCGTTTCATCCAGTATATCAAAGAATCTTTCACGCTCTGGCCTGTCGCAGCGACTGTACATGTAGGCTGCAAACTTGGTTTTACTCGCAACCCTGTATCGATTCGTTGCCTGCTTCAACTCATCGTTGCCGTCGGAAACGGAACTTTGACGAAAGAGCTCTCGATAGGAGCTCAGCCTCCTCTCGCCCCAGCTACTATGCGCGGGGGGAAAGTGGACGTAAGGAATACTCGACGGAAGGTGTTGAGAATTTTTGTGACAGCCCATAAATATGTCGGCACCTAAGCGAGTTGCATCGCTAAAGTCCCACGCCTCCCCACTGACGAGGACCAGAGAGCTACTTGGATACTTTTCTCGGAACTGTTCCAGCACAGACCTACACTTGAATTCCCATGTGGTGCCACAGCCCCCGTCAAGGGCTGAGACAAAGACGACATCAGCATCATTATTCAGTGGGTCTTCTTCTTTGATAATGATATCGAAGGTCGGGAACATCTGCGGAAATATTTTAAAGAGAACATTGCGCAGATAGCCAGCGTAGGGAGAGTAGACGACTTTTAAATGGTGACCGTTGATGGAAGTCGAACTCGAAGTCGTCCAAGTCGAAGCGAGGGGAGCCGGGGCGTGTTTAGTTTGAGGTGATCGCGCGTCCGCCGCCATGTTGAGGAACAGACTTGCGTATCCATCGATAAATTGCTTCTGTGTAAACATCGTGCGAATGTTCGTTTGCCCTTTTCGTCGAAACTTCGCCATGGTCGACTTGTCAAGTGATTTGAGATTCAAGACTGCGTTCCCAAGACCCTCGAAGCCCTCCTTGACATCCACAAGGATGCCACCGCTTCCGTGCGCGGCGCTCTCACGGTTACCTCCTATACGAAAAGCAACGACTGTTACACCTGCCTTGATGGCCTCGACGTTACTGATACCAAAAGTTTCAGTCATTCGGGTGTTGACTATGACATCAACGTCGTCATGTAAGAAACCGTCGACCTCCGTAGGGCTAAGATTCCCAACAAATCTGACAGACTGATCGATGTTCAAGACCCTAGCGAGTTCTACCAAGGAGCCGTGGAGCGGTCCGCTACCAGCTATTACAAATTCAAAGGTTGAAGATGAGGTCAGTTGCCAATCGAGCAGATAACGCGCCATGTGAAAAAACAGGCCCGGCGATCGCTCAGGGCTCAAGCGCCCTAAATATCCGATTCTAATTGGCCGCCCGCTAGTCCAATGGCGAACTTCTTCGTGAAGCACCGCATCAAGAGGGTCGATATCAACGGCGACCGGATAAATTACCTTCACATTCTTTTGACTGCCGAGTATACTCTTGACATGGTGAGATGGGGCGACAAAATGGTCAACAACATCCATTGCTACAATCTCATCGTCAACGACAGAATTGGGCAGGTCCATAACTAACCGAACATTCGAATCCTTCGCCAGTCTCAAAAGCGCGAACATATCAGCGTCATCGTTCGAATTGGCAATAATCGAAATATCGGTTGCGCGAAGGAGCTTATCAGCTTGTGGAGAAGGAAAGGTCGTGATCGGGACGAATGCGCGGGAGATTTCCCTGACGAATTCTCTGTTAGAATTGAGACCTATTCCCGCGGCGACAATGATCTCGACCGCAAACAAATCGCGAGGCAGGTTCAGAGCGAGATTTTTGTACATGTTGTTTTGTGAGTTGTCGTCGAAGTTGATCATCAGAATCGTCACTCGCAGTCTATCGGGAAGTGGCCTAGCCTCAGCGATTATGTTCTCATTAAGTTTGTTAGATTCCTCTTGCATAGCAAAAATCGCGTCAACGTCGACGATATCAGAGAGACCTTGAGCACCACTATTATTACCCAAGAGGTCAAAAATGACTCGCCGATCATTCACGGAAACTACGTGTGTGCCGGTGAAAAAATTTCCCAACTCAATCGCGCCGTTGTAGGCAAAGCATAATCTGTGCTTGTCATGGTTACCGCTTACATCGTCGTTCAGAACTAAGGTATTGTTATTCCCTGTAAGACATACGTTTTTCGGCATGACAGAGGATGAAATAGAGAGAATAATTTCATTTCCGGGAAAGATCTCTCCGAGAAAGGGCCGATCTATCGAAATACCATCTTCGTCTTCGTCTTCATCTTCATCTCTTTTGTTGCTGTCACCATCGGCAGTACCTTCATCATCATCTCCCTTGATTTGGTTGCCTACCTCGCTCAGGGCAGTTCCCTCTCGCACCCAATCTCTCTGAAAGCCCTCGCACAGAGGTTTCCCTTGCTGGACGTTCAAACCCACCCGCTTAATTCCGTGCGGCCGCAGATCTGCCAAACTGACGAGATTATTTGTGCACTCTTCGTTCCGGGCGTTATTGAACCAAGGAACGTGCTGTGCCTTCACTCCGATCGACATGAGCCAGAAGGACATGGTGACGTCCTCCAAAGTCCCCACGCCCTTCAATGCGTGCTCATTCGTTGCGATAAAATGCGCACAATCGTACGATACGACAAAGTGAGGCCCTATTGCAAAAGGCGGGAGCGTATCAAAGGGATATTCCGCCTCCGTGAGGGAGTTCCGATGCGTCTCGTCGCGGTTGGGTCTAATTTTCCTTTTGTACTGAATCTCCCACACCTGACCGGCGTAAAACTTCGTCCGCGAGGCGCTGTCGCGGAGGCCAGTCGTCAGAGCGCGCACATCAAGAAAAACATCATCGTCACAGATCATCAGGTAGGAGAACTTGTAGTTGACTACGGCGAACTTCATAAACTTTGACGTTTTCTCTACGAGGGTATAGTAGGAGTCGATGACCGGAAGGTCCGGGTAAAGAAGTAGATCCCCGAAGATCCGCTGCTCGTTCTTGAGCGCATTGTTCAATTTCTTCGCTTTCTTCTCTGCGTGCTGTGTTTCATTAAGCCCTCCGATCAGGAAAAAGACGCATGTGTCTGGATCTTCTTGGGTCCGGGAAGACCAAGCGCTGCGAATTGCCTGTCTGTATTCAAAGGCGTTCACTGAAGACTTCACGCCAATCATCAAAAAACGTCTCAACGAATTGTTGTTACCGCCCACGTTGGCGTTGGAATTGGGACTGGGATTAGGGGTAGAATCGTACGTCTTAGGAATCGAACGACAAGAATTGACGGGCTGTGCTGTTGGGGAGAAATCAACATTAGTGTACTGGATGTCGAGGAGCTCATCAGGTGAGCTGGTTCGCTCTAGGCGGGCGAGCCACTCAAGAAGCGTTTCTTGCTGAGCGATTAGGTCGATTGAAAGCGGATCACTGATCTTTACTTCTGTTGGGGGTAGAGAGGTAGTGAAAAAGTGAACTATTTGTGTTTCACACAGGATATCGTTATTTTTGTGCCGATCAATTAGCCATGCACGGATGATATGAGAGCCAAATGGGACATCGACGAACTTCATGCTCGCTGTATCCATCTTGTGACAGCGCATCAAGACACCGGGTTCACCATCATTGCTGTCAGGAAAGGTTGTGGCGTTGAAAGCTATGCAAATTTCACTGCGATCCATCCAGTCAAGGACAAATTGCTCCACATCATATTTATCATCCGTAAGAACAACCTCTGCCGTTACGGTTAGCGTCGATCCACTGATTCCCTTATTGTTTTGGGGAAAGGTTATGTTGAGCAAGACTGGTGGAGGGGTGAGAGCATGGGAAGGTGCAGGTGTAGAAAGGAGGAAGAGGAGAAGGAGGGGGAGGAGAGGAAGGAGAAGAAATGTCATGGCCGCGTGTTGCAGCAGGTACAGCGAGTGAGTGAGTGTGTGGGAGGAATTAAGTGAAATAGAATTGATGAAATTGGAGAGAACGAGAGAACGAGAGAACTCAGAAGTGAGAAAATGAATTGTTTGGAAAGTAAGTTATATGCAGTGATTTTTCAAAATACAAAAGTAAAACTGCACCAACCCGAATATATTGACTGTTTCGTGTCTGTTACACTTGCTGAATACATAAATTTGTATTCAAGGTGTGCGGAGCCAGGTGACAGTTCGTAAGGGACACCCTTTTGCTATGGACCAAAATGCTCCCACAACTCCTGCTCTGACCCCAATCTTGAGATCGAAGGCTACTCCTACTATTGGCCGCTCCCTTAGCCCACAGTACAATCACAACGAAGTGAAAACTCCTCAGAGTCGCATTGAGGAGCACATTGACAAGAACGAGAGAAACAACAACAGTGGTGACTATGGGAACAACTTCAACAATAACTCTCCAAAGACTCCAAATCTGAACGTGTCGAATGTGAGCATTTCGACGCCATCAGTTGTCCCCCACGGAACACTGCGTCATGCCCTGGGTGTAGTTGAAAAATTGCAGTCTCAACTATACTCGATCCGCGGCGAGCTGCAGGAGAGTGATGACAACTTAACAGCCTACAAGCAGAAATTCAATGACGCAACGACGGAAATAACATCCTTGAGGCAAAAAGTTATCAACTTAGAGAGCGAATCAGCTGAGAAAGGCGAGTTGCTGCTGCGCATAAGAAAGACGCAGGCAAGGGAGCTCGAAGAAGCGATTGATGAAACCATGAGCGTGAAGCGTAGCTTGGCTATCGAAAAGGAAACCGTTGCAAATTTTGAAAATACAATCAAGCTGCTAGAGAATCAGTTGGGAGAGAAGCACCAAGAGACCGAAGAGCAAACCAATAAGGCCATGGATCTTGCACACCGGACGCAAATAGCGGCTAGCAATAGTTTGCAGCGAGAAAAGAGTGAGCACAATGCTATGAAGATAAAAATGGAGGGAGAAATCGCTCGCCTATTGAGCGAAAATGAAGCGCTGAAGAAAAATATGGAGAGATCAGGGCGAGAGGTGGTCGACTTGAAGCTAAATTTCAATAGCTGCAAGGAAGAGAAGGACACATGCAAAGTCAAATTGGAGAAATGTTCAGAGGAAAATAAGGAGATGAGGACGGCACTGGAGGAAGCCAGGATCAGTCTCGCTCGGTACGAAGAGCGAGGGAAGAACAACGATTCATTGGCAAGAGCTTACAAACAAGGGTTGAAAGCGAGCAGGAGGGAAGTCAGGGAGAAGGCCGATGAAATCGCTGGCCTGTCGGAAGAAAATGCAGCTTTGCGGAGCGAGATGGACTTGCTAATCGACCGTAACGAAGCATCTCTGGATCATATCCAGAGAATTTGTGATGAAAAAATTGGACAGGAGCGTTTGCTAAGGCAGCGTTTGAGCAGCGAGGTCAAGGAGGCGAGATCTGCCATCATGTCAATGCACAAATCCGTCGCCGACAGAAATAACTTGCTGAACAATCTGGAAAACAAATTGGGCAAGATTGGGGGACAGGGGGGGGGCCTCGCAGATTTGTCATCGGTGCCAGCAATTTCAGCAGGAGTTAATAGAGCGCGCGGAACACCGTCGAATGAGAAGGGGGGGGCTACGGGCGCGAGTGTGAAAGAGTCCGAAAACATAGATCGCGATTTTACCAAATTTGACAACATCTTGAACACCATAAGTGTACCGGGGGACGAAGCGAGACGGAAGCGATCTAGACGGCCAGCTAACAACAAGACGGAAGTGAAGGTGCTAGGACAGCCGTACAGAACGAGCGGTGGCCAGGCGTGGTGCATAGAATAGAGTAATATTTTAGAGTTTTTTGTGGTGGTGTTTGTTGGTGTTGGGATAAGATTGTGCAAACTAAATGAAGAAAATTTACACCTGCTAAAGCCAGTTATCGTTTCATCCTGTTGTGTTAGTGTAGTACTACGAGTATACGTAGTACTTAGTGTCACTTATTCTGTCCCTAATCCACCTGCATTGCACCAAAAACACCACCAACCAATACCAAATATGTATGTATGTACGAACGAAAACATGGAGTTGGAGTTGGAATTGGACGACCAGGTCCACTGTCACGACTTGCCCTCGAGATCCTCTCGGGTGAGAGACAAGACATCCCCATCTGAGACAACCTTCATGTCGTTTCTACCTGCCTTCTCCATGAAACCCTCGATGGTCCACCCCTTCCCACCGACCTTGTCATCGCCGGTATCATTTGCATCATCATCGTCAAAAAAGCCCAGGCGGTCGCTGATTAGATGCAGGTTCTGGCAACCGGGGCACCTGACCATTACTACACCATTTTCGTAAGCATTTTGAGTAAACTTCTTCGCCGATCTGGTTTCACACACTTTGCAAGTATAAATGATCGCCAACTTCTTCACCCCATCCTGCATCGACCCAGGAATGTCTGCCAAGTTATCGCTGGAGGGTGTATCGATCGCACCGTCCTGAAGGGAGCCTACACTATGCTCTTTTAGTGATCTGGGCAATTCATCATTATCACCAGTCTTGTCATTCAAATATAGGGTCACCGACGAGTGGAAGCAACGTGGTGAAATAGACGCGTTAGAGATGCCTCCAAACGTCCTATTCATCACGATCCGAGTTTTAAACGAAATTTGACGGCGGAAATCAGCGGTTAGCCGCAACGAGCGGTTTATGCTGCGATGCATCTCCTCAAATTCTGGTGACGACCGTTTTTACTGACCGTAATGGATTTTTGAAACTCTGGGGACAAAAAAATGATTCTCAACGATGTTCCGTCTCTCTTCCAGTATATTCAAGCGGTGGGAGTGTGATTACAATTGCCTCAAGTGGGCCGTGTACTCTTGCTTTTTTGTTCTGTATAGTCTGTCGGACGGTCTCGCCGACAATTCTTTTAGGAAGAAGAGACGAAGTGCTCATTAATAATTATTCATGGAGAATGAACAGTGAAGAAATTGCCGCTTTGGTGGAGGAGAGAAGTTTACTCCGGAAAGAGAAGAAGTGGGCGGATGCAGATTCAATCATGCAGCGACTTACGAGTCCCCCTTACAACTTAGAAGTGATAGATCACGATGACGGTAGAACAACTGTGGTAGAGAGAGTAAGGGAGAAGAAAGATACTGATACTGTAATTTGGACGGAATTGACGATAGAGAGAGATCGAGACACCCCAAGTGATGGCTGCGGGGGTGGTGCGATCCCTACCTTCATTGCAACCTGCAACGAAGCTCATTACAGAGAGAGATTGCTGCTCACACAGAGTTATCTGCAGAAAAGAAGTTCCACATTTTCCCCGCTGACTTCTGTCCAACTTCTATCGCTCTCAGAAGAGGTGTATTCTCCCAAGCGCATTCTGTTTGAGGGATGGCGCCAAATTTTGATACCGAAGTTGTTGGCGTTGGAATGCGAAACAATCTCCTCCTCTACAATACCCCCCCTCCATTTTATCTTTGTCCTTGAAGATGATGCACGACTTTTTTCTTTCGCTGATGATGATTCATTCTTGCCGTCTCTCCGGTCTATTATCGCCTCAGCATTTCACAAATACGCTGCGCTTGATGTTATTTCACTCGGCCACGCTGTCGCTGCTAATGCCCCCATTCGCGATTCCATCATCGGCAATTCTACAGCTGGTATCAACATACACGCAACTACTGCATTAGCTCTGAGAATAAATTCTTTGCCCAAGATATTAGCCGCCTTAGAGGAGGTCTCCGCAGCGAAGCGAACGCACCTAGACTTTATCTTCTTCCAATCCAGACTACACTCGCTTGGTGTAGGAGTATTCGACCCCCCTTCATTCGGCTGGGCAGAGAATGAGGTTACTCTCACTCCGGCAGCATCAGGCCAGCGAAGACAAGGGGGCGGTAGGTTGGCTGCAAAGGAGCCTCCACGTGCAATGGAGATGAAACTATTTGCTAGAGGTGTAGAAATATAATATAAATGACACAGATTGAGGGAGTTGATTGATAACATTTACAACCAGAAAAAAATCCATCCATTTTATAAACATTATCTACAGACACTACGCGCTCCTCTCAGTCGTAATTAAGCATAACACCATTTCCCATCCAATAACACCATAACACAATAACACCATTTCATTTCCCATCCATCATTTAACCGCTACCTGGAGAGCGAAGGTCATACTCAACACTGCTCTCAATAACATCTTTCACAGCCTCCCGCATCCGTCGGAAATCTTCCTCATCATCAAGCTGATGGCATCCAGTCTTGGGAAAGGTGCACACGACATCTCTGGATTTGATGCAGGCGGCCAATTTTAATGCAGTTGTGTACGGAACCTCTTCGTCTGTAATCGCGTGAATCAAACGAACAGGACAATGGACATCCAAACTATTGTCGCCGCCCCTCAGAATCAAATTCTGCCGCCCATCCTCAATCAAGGACTTGCTGATGGGGTATGTCTCGCTTCCCCAATGAATGTCCTTGTATCCGACCGTCATAATTTCATCCTTCTCAGCGTCCGAAAATGTCTGCCAAAGTAGGTCCTCAGTAAAATCAGGATCGGATGCAAGCCCGACTATTCCTCTCACCAAATCAGGCCGCTTGATGGCTAGAACCACTCCGACCCAGCCTCCCACCCCCCCCCCACGAGAACAAACTTTTGCTTTGACGAAAATGTGGGAGACACATCACGTAGGCTGTCCAGCAAAACTATCGTGTCATCAACCCAACGTGAAAGGTTGCCATCAATAAAAGTACCCTTGGAACGACCACAACCCAAATAATCAGCAGAAACAAAGCTACGACTTGAGCTACGGAAATGGGCAGTGCGGTGCGGTGCGGTGCAGTGCGGTGCGGTGCGGTGCGGTGCGGTGCGGTGTGGGTGCGCGAAGATGTGTGAGCAATGTGAGCTGTGTCAGAAGAGGATCGTGGCCAGCCAGGTTTGCACTTACCGCTTGCACCATCCCTCCAAGTTACTCGCTTTTGCGTTATTCTTCGTCTTGCTAAGACAAGGCAGGTAAACGACCGCCTCGCGTCCCTTCTCCTCAACATTGCCGAAATAAGCGTCATAGTATATCGTTTCGAAACCGTCCGGCCGTTCCAATTCAAGGTTACGACCAGATGTAGGGGGAGAAATTGTCGATTTCAGGAGGGTTGTTGTTGTTCTGGGCAGATGAATTGAGTGGTGAAAAGCATCGGTATATGCCACAAAGAGCAGCAGTACAATCGAAAGGAGCCACAACGCCATAACAAATAATAAGGTAAAGCAAAGAGGTGGTAGAGAAGCCGAGCTTCCTTTTTGACGATAGCGAAAAAGAATACTTGGTGCCGAAGTTTCTGTAATCCCTTTAAATCACCCCAAACTCCCCTCCTCTTGAACACAAGAATCAGATAATTAGAGAATTTACGAACAATTCCTACATCCACATAGACAACCCTTGGCTGTTCTGACTCTGGCCATTGGTCTTGGTTTGCCATGCCCCTCCCAGTCGAGACTATCTACAATTGCAAGGGAATATCTATTCTATCCATCACTAACGAAACGAAGCCAAATACCCCCCCGCAATGCATCGGAATTATGAGCAAGGTGACCAGGACGATTCCCCTCCCCGAGGCCATGTCCCTAAAAAATGCACGGGCCGGCTTTGAGGCTGCAAAGAAGGCAAAGGAGAAGAAGGATGGCCGGGAGTCGTCGCTACTCTTCGGCGCGCCGAAAGTATTCTTACGAGAGCCACACGCAAAGGTTGATTTTTGGAGGTGAGAATTGTTGTTGCCATTTTGATGTGTGTATGGTCATGTATGTATGGAAAGGAGGAGGAGAGGAAGCTCACAACGATTGTATAGTTTTTGCATATCTGATATTTGCCTAATATGTTGCTATTATACTGATAACACAACGTTGCTCCGCAGGCTGGGATCAACAGATTTCTCAGACCGCGGTCTGGATTGCTTCACCCCAGCGAAAATCAACAGTAATGGCCCTAGCCTTGGGCTATCATACTATGGTATATTTATGGGTAAAGAAGGGTACTCGAAGACAATCGAAACTCCATTCGGGATCGGCTTGCAATGGAGTGGAGCAGGAAGCAGTGGCGGAGAAAAAGGGCGAAAAGAAAACAAAAAAAGTAGTATTCAGGAAATTGATTTGAATGCCTATAATCCACTACAAGTAAGTGAAGTACCACCCACGTGACGCTGTAATCGTAATTTATTCCTACACCTGCGCTAACATGCAACCGCAAACTGGATGCCCTAGTTTTTTATGAGCCCCTCAGACACGATTGAATTTACAACAAATGTTCTTGAGAGTACTGCAACATATCTTTCCGAAAACGTTCTTACCGCCGAATTCCCCATAAAATTGCAAGACCAGGGAGATAAGATTGTGGAGAAAATGGGACAAAATGGAAACTTAGCCAAAGACCAATTGCAGAAGGCAGGACAGCTCGTAGGAAATCAATTTATGAAAATAAACATCGAAGCGAAGGAAAATATCAGAAGGCAAAAAGAAAGGCGACAATGAATTTAAAGGGGGCTTTTTTTGGTTCCGCCAGATACTGGAACAACAGACTATTTGAGCCCAAGTATTAAAACATAACCATGAATGACATTAGTAGTAAAAAAAAGAAGTTTAAACGTGCACAAATTGAAAACAAGAAAAACTGCTCACTTTATAACCTACATCACTCATCGTCATTAAGTTGTCATGATCGGGGAAGGCCTCAAGGTCGAAGAAAACGTTGAAGCTCAAAGATACTCTAAACCTTGCATCACCCCCCGTTGTCGAATCGCACGTCGATTCGCTCTTTATCGTTGCGAGCTTGTGAGCGCCGATCACACATTCCGATCATGTATTGCTGCAGCCTTCTCCACCGAGAGAATATTTGAATATTGATTCTTAGAATACACATGAAACTCTTTCAACAGCTCCGCTGAAGCATTGTCTTTGTCACCATCGGATGTAATTGATTTTACCCGATATATTTGGTCTTCTTCCGTTCCCCCCTGCAGTAAGCCGACCGATCTTCCCAAGTGCTTCTCCAAAATAGTTAGAGTTAATTCCTTTTCCTCATCGAACACAAACGACGAAAATACCTCCAATCCCTCCGCCATCACCGTCTCTTTCTTGCTTTTAGGCTCAAAGACATGAACATCTCATGTAATCGCATCTCCTCTTGCATACATTGTCGTGAGATCTTTTCTGTCGTCATTCTCATCTCCTCCTATTGCATATATTGCCGTGAGATCTGTTCTGTGTCATAGTTTATTATTACTTGTATAGTGGAGGTGCAGATAAGGAAAAAGGAAAAAGTCATTTTTTTGGAGCGAATATTAAATTCTTTGTCCGTTTGGAAGCATCAAGTACACTAACGCCCCTCCCCACACCTACAAAGGACACCATGCACCTCATCTCTTTTGTTTTCCTTGCTTTAACCGCTTTAACCGCTGTCACCGCTGACAGCGGTGTCACCGCTGTCACCGCTGTCACCACCGCCGCCGAGGGCCAATATCCTTGCGTTACCACGAACGCTGCCAACGGCAACTGCACAGCGCTCACTGACGACAACATCAATGATGCTGTTAGCGACACCATCAATAATCCTAGCTACGCGCTGGCCGAGTGGGGGGACATCAGCGACTGGTGAGTGCTACGTGACACGCGGTGGATATTTTAACCCCCCCCCCTTCTAACCCTCCCTTACCCCCGCCGCCTCCCCCCTCACCCCCCCCGCCCCCACACACAGGTGCACGATCAACATCACCAACCTCGACGAACTGTTTTA